>Ga0209913_1000084_pt1 | contig 110169 bp, 97 predicted proteins | sample PersoiDNA2013203_FD_185805 | JGI IMG/M metagenome (GOLD analysis project Ga0209913, IMG submission 185805) | Permafrost soil microbial communities from the Arctic, to analyse light accelerated degradation of dissolved organic matter (DOM) -... | ecosystem: Environmental > Terrestrial > Soil >...
TGCTGCAACCAGTGTGAAAGTAGGTTATCGTCAGGCTGTTATATAGAAAAACCCCCGTCCAGTGATCTGGTCGGGGGTTTTTTGCATTCCAGGCCATGCAATCGCCAGCCAGGCATTGCCTGGCTTTGCCCCCTGTTGGCTGAGCCGGCAGGGGTTTTTTGCATTCCAGGCTGCTCATCGCCAGCCAGCATCGCCTGGCTTAGCTCCCCGTTGACCAATGTCGACAGCTTTTTGTGTCTTGGGGCAACATTTCTCCGCAGACTGGTGACTGCGACGTATCGACTGAATTGCGCCGGTCACTCACCTTCCATGCAACTGTTGCTCAAAAACCGGGCCTGACCGCTGCGGGGGACCGACCGGTTTTCAGGAAACTGAGCAATGAAAGCGCTTCCGGCAAGCCAGCCTGGTCCTACATTCTCACGCGCTTTGGTCCTATAGAAGTGGACATCACCGGCGAGCACCATGGTCAACAGCAGCATCGGCTGCCAGCATGGAAAATGGGAGGGGACCATGAATACGGACACCAAAAGCAGCCAGACGAATGGCTCGGGTGACAGCAAGGGTGGCGCGGCCGGCGGCAAGGATACGCCTGGTGCGTCGCAAGGGTCGCGCCAGTCCGGCGGCGCGAACAACGCACAGCGTCAGGGCGCACGCGCCGTCGATGCGGGCGGCAAACGGTCCAGGTACGACGATACCGTCGAAGGCAAGCAGGCTCGCTATGACTCCGGCCGCAATCGCGGCGGCGAATAGCTACCTGCCAGGCCGCCCTTGGCGCGGCCCCGAGGGATAAAGATACACCGGCAAGGCGCGGGCGGCGTTACGCCCTTCGCACGCCTGCGCGGGCACGTGCGTCGCTGCCGGGTCGCAGCTGTACAATGTCACTTCCACAATAGGGAGCGGCATGAACGAACAGCTGGCCAGGGAAGTGGTGATGGTGAAGGCCATCGAAACCACCGATACGAAACGCGAGATCCTCAGCGACGACGACCGTCGCTATGCCAACCGCACGGCTCGCGAGTTGGCGCAGTGGCAGGCTTCCGAAACGGGCGCGCCCGCCACCGCCGATCATTTCCTGCAACAGCGCTCCGAACAGATCATCAAGAAACTGTCCCAGCGCCATCCGGCCTTCGCCGCTTTTGCGCGCCGCAATACGGGCCTGCATGGTCTCGTGTGGCTGCTGCCGCTGCTGGCACTCGTGCTGGGCGCCGGGCTGGACCGGATCACCGACCCTCACCGTGTCGACCTGCTGTCCGCGCCCCTGCTGGCGATCATCGGCTGGAACCTGCTGGTGTATGTCGTCATGCTGATCTGGCTGTGCATTCCAAAGGCTGGCGTGACGCGCTTGCGTGCGGCCTGGGTCCGGCGGCTGAGCGTGGGGCGGGCGGCGATGCCGCGCAAGATGCCGCATGCCCTGTCGTCCGCGCTGTTCGCCTTTATGGCCGAATGGGCGCAGCTGAGCGCGAAACTGAATGCAGCCAGGCTGTCGCGCACCATCCATCTCAGCGCCGCCATGTTCGCACTCGGTGCCCTCGGGTCGCTGTATGCGCGCGGCGTGCTGTCGCAATATGGCGCCGGCTGGGAGAGCACCTTCCTCGACGCGGGCCAGGTGCACCAGGTATTGTCGCTGCTGTTCTGGCCCGTGCTGACGCTGTTCCCCCTGCAGGGCTTTACCCTCGCGGACATCGAAGCCTTGCATTTCACCGTGGGGCAGGGCGCCGCCGCCGCTGCGGGCGGGGCGCGCTGGGTGCACCTGTATGCGGCCACATTGCTGTTGCTGGTGGTCCTGCCGCGGCTGCTGTTCGCGCTGGTGGCTGCGCTGCGCGCAAGCTGGCTGGCGCGCCGTTTCCCCCTTGATACGCAGCAACCCTATTTCCGCCAGTTGAGCGATACGGCCGGCGGCGAGCCGGGCCTGCTGCGTGTGCTGCCCTACAGCTTCACGCTCGACGAAGCGCGCAGCCACGGGCTGGAGAGTGTCGCGGTCAGCTTGCTGGGTGAACGCGCCCGGGTCCAGCTGGCACCCGCCGTTGCCTATGGCGCGGAGCCGGCCCAGGGGCTGGACAAGGCCGATGCGGCCGATCCCGCCGCCACCGTGACGGCCGTGCTGTTCAACCTCGCCGCCACGCCGGAGAAGGAAAACCACGGCGCCTTCCTGGCCGCGCTGGTCAAGGCGGCGGCGCGGCCCGTGACTGTGCTGGTCGACGACTCGGCCTTCCTGGCCCGCACGACGGACCCGCAACGGCTGCGCGAGCGCATCGAACTGTGGCGCGAATTCTGCATCTTCCACGGCGCCGAGCCCACCATCGTCAATCTTCTGGCGCCCGTGCCGACGCAGGAGGGTGCATGAAGGGGCCGGTCGATGAAGGCTCGAGCAGCGCCGTCCAGCTTGCGCTGATTTCGCACACGAATAACGGCAAGACCACGCTGGCGCGCACCTTGCTCGGTGTCGACGTCGGCGAAGTGCGGGACGCCGCGCATGTGACGGCGCTGGCCGAATCGCACCCGCTGCTGGCCACGCCGCAGGGCGACCGGCTGCTGCTGTGGGACACGCCCGGTTTCGGCGACTCGGTGCGCCTGATGAAGCGCCTGGCCATGGCCGGCAATCCCATCGGCTGGTTCCTGCGCGAAGTGCTGGACCGTTACCGCGACCGGCCGTTCTGGCTCAGCCAGCAGGCCCTGCGCGCGGCCCGCGACAATGCCGACGTGGTGCTCTACCTGGTCAATTCGGCCGAGCGTCCGGAGGATGCCGGCTACCTGCCGTCGGAAATGAAGATCCTGGAATGGGTCGACAAGCCCGTCCTCGTGCTGCTGAACCAGATGGGGCCGCCGCGCCCGGGCCACGAGGAACAGACTGAGCAGGGCCGCTGGCGCGCCCACCTGCGCCAGTTCCCGGCCGTGCGCGACGTGCTGCCGCTGGATGCCTTCGCCCGCTGCTGGGTGCACGAGGCCGTGTTCTACGACGCCATCACCGCCTTGCTGCCGGCGGAGAAAGCGGCATCCTATGCGCGCCTGCGCGCCGTCTGGGAAGAAAACAATACGCGCCGGTTCCACCAGTCCATGGCCGTAACGGCGCAGCAGTTGCTGGACGCCGCGCGCGACCGGCAACTGGTCGAGCGGATCGAGCAAGGCGTGCTGGCGTCGGCGATGAAGCTGGTCGGCATCGGCAAAGGCGACGAACGCAAGCGGCAAGAGCGCGCCATGAATACGCTGGTGGCGCGCCTGAACCTGGGCATCGGCCAGACCACCGTGGGCCTGCTGGCCCTGCACGGCCTGGATGCCAGCGAGGCGCCGAAGATCAACGCCCGCGTCAGCAACAACTTCACGGTTCGCGCGCCCGTCGAGAAGGCGCAGGCAGCGCTGCTCGGGGCCATCGTTTCCGGCGCGGCCACGGGCCTGTCGGCCGACCTGGCCGCCGGTGGCCTGACCCTCGGCACGGGCGCGCTGCTGGGCGGCGTGATCGGCGCGCTGACCTTCGCAGGCGCCGCCTGGGGCTTCAACGCCGGCACCGACCGGCAGCATCCGGCCATCACGCTGTCCGACGAATTCCTGCGCACCCTGCTGGTTTCGGGCGTGCTGCGCTACCTGGCCGTGGCCCACTTCGGCCGTGGCCGGGGCAATTTCGTCGACAGCGAGGCGCCGCCGTTCTGGCAGGAAGAAGTCGAGCAGGCCATTGCCTTGCACGAGGACGCCGTCCGCAAGCTGTGGCCGGCGTTGCGCGAGCATGGCGACATCGCGCCCGCCGTCGGCCTGCTGACGGCCGTCACGGCGCACGTGCTGGGAAGACTGTATCCCGGCGCGCGCCTGCCCGTGCAGCCGGCCGGGCAAGAGCCGAAGCCGGCGCCCGAAGGCGTACCGGAATCCGCACCCGACCTTTAAGCCGCGAAGCCGCCGTCGATATTCAGATTGGCGCCGGTGACGAAATCCGCTTCGGGCCCGGCCAGATAGGCCACCATCGCCGCGATCTCCCGGCCTTCGCCATGGCGGGGCAGCGCCATGAAGCCGTGCAGCTTGGCGGCGAAGTCGCCCTGGCCCGGATTCATGTCCGTGTCGACGGGGCCTGGCTGCACATTGTTGATCGTGATGCCCCGTGGCCCCAGGTCGTGGGCCAGGCCCTGCACCAGGCCCTTCAAGGCCGATTTGCTCATCGCATAGATGGCCGCGCCGGCGAAAGGCACGCGGTCGGCGTTGGTGCTGCCGATATTGATCACCCGGCCGCCCGCCGGCATGTGGGCGACGGCCGCCTTGATCGCCACGAACACGCCCCGCACGTTGACGGCCATGGTGGCGTCGAAGTCGTCCAGGGTTGCCGTATCGATCGGCCCCAGCCTTCCGATGCCGGCATTATTGACGAGGATATCGACACGGCCGAAGCGCCGCACCACGGTATCGACGGCGCCCGCGACGGCATCGGCATTGGCCGCGTCGGCCTGCAGCGCCAGCACCTGGGCGCCACCGGCTTCGAGTTCGCCGGCCAGCGCCTGCGCCGCTGCGGCCGACTGCTGGTAGGTGAAGGCCACGGTCGCGCCATCGGCGACGAGCCGCCGCACGATGGCCATGCCGATGCCACGCGAGCCGCCGGTGACGAGGGCGATCTTGCCTTGCAGGGTAGGGGAGGAAGTCATGATGAGCTTTCGAAGTGGTTGGAATGGAACAAGTATCCGCCCCGGATTGCATGCTGAATAGCCGGCAATCAGGATCATCACTTTCAACGATGAGTAACAGTTTCTCGAAAGCTCACACTAAAACTGTTGCCTGAAAACCGGTGTCTGACACCGATTTTCAGGCAACAATTCTTGGTAGTTGCTCCAAAACCGGTGTCTGACACCGGTTTTGGAGCAACATACGTAAGGACTCGGCCAGGCGCTAGGCGCGTTGGCGGCGCAGGGTCAGCGCAGTTGCAGCGGCTTGCGGTAGGGAGCCATCGGCGGTTTCGGGAACTGCACGCCGGCATAGGCCTTGCGGAAGCATTCGGCCTTGGCGTTCGACACGTCCGTGACGGAGTCCGTTACGCGGCCTTCGGCATCCAGGGTCAGCACGATGGTGACGGGATACTTGGATTTGTCATGGCAGTTGCCTTTTTCGTCAAGCTTCTTCTCGTTGTTGAAGCGGATCGACACGTCCTCGTACTTGGTCGCCTTGTCGTTCGGGAACTGGGCGTTGAACTTGTTCATTTCGCCGGCAAAGGCCGGGTTGGCCGGTGGCGGCGTTTCATCCGCTTGCGACTGGCCCTGCTGGGGCGCCGTCTGGCAACCGGCGACCAGCGCGAAGGCAGCCAGTGCCCCCAGCTTCATCATTGTTTTATGCATGGGAATTCTCCTTGTTGTTGTTGAGCTGAAGTTTTCCCACTGTATATAAATTGGCAAAATGACAGCGCACAAATGACAAGGCCCGAAGCGCCGGCGCAAAAAAACGGCGCAGGCCGTGGGGGCTGCGCCGTTCTCGTGGCCGAACGAGGATCAGGCGGCCTCTGCCTCGTCCTTCGGTGGCAGGGCGATGCGGTAGTCCGTGCTGAACTGATAGTCGCGGAACACGTGCTCGGCCGTCAGCAGCTGGTAGTCGCCGTTGGCCAGCTTGTGCGTCGTGTCCTTCAGGCGGTAGGTGTAGTGGCCGCAGGTCCAGCAGTTGAAGTTGCGCATGTGCGTGCACAGGCAGGTCTTGTCCATCACCTTGATGCCCTTGTCGCTGCCGCCGTTGGCCAGTACCTCGCGGTTGTACGAGTTGATGTACGCGCAGTTGCCGGTGGCGTCGAGCAGGTAGCCATAGGATTCACAGCCGGGGCGGGTATTGGTGCCGATGGCCGGCGTGCTTTTCAGCATGCGCATTGGATAGCCCGTCGGCGAGATGCCGTTGACGACGATGTCCTCCTCGGTGGCACGCACGTATTCCTGCTTGACCTTGTCCGGCAGGCCGCATTCCTTGGTGATGGTAAAGCGCGTGGCGACCTGCACGCCGGCCGCGCCGATTTCCATCAGCGACACGGCATCGCTGCCCGTGAACACGCCACCGGCGGCGATGACGGGAATGTCCAGGCCTTCCTGCTTCAGGTAGGCCAGCACTTCGGCCGTGATCGTCGCCAGGTCGTAGTTCTGCCAGTCGTCCATGCCGAAGCCCAGGTGGCCGCCGGCCAGCGGGCCTTCGACGATGATGTAGTCGGGCAGCCGGTCCAGCTTCTGGTTCTTGCGCAGGAAGATCTGCAGGGCCCGCACGGACGAGACGATGATGCCCAGCTTAGCATCGCGGAAACGGGGATGGTCGGCCATCAGGCCGAAGGAATTGAAGTGCAGGCCGGCCGACAGGGTGATGCCGTCGATGCCCGCGTCCAGCGCCGCGTTCAGGCGCACCCGCAGCGTTTCGCGGGGACCGTTCATCGTCAGCTTTTCCATGCAGTTCACGAAGATCAGGCCGGGGCCTTTTTTCGCTTCCATCGTGCGGCCGATATGCAGGCGTTGCGCCTCGGCCAGGCGGCCCAGGTCGAACTGCACCACGGCCTTGTCCATATTATTGATGTTGAACTTGTAGAGCTTGGTCTTGTCCTTGACGAAGGTGGTATCGAAGCGCCGGTCCGATACGTCTTCCACCATCGCGTCCGAAATATGGCCGATGCCACCCAGGCGCGCCGCCTCCAGCGCCAGTTCGGACGTGGAAATGTCCACGCCCATGCCGCCGATCATGATGGGAACGTATTCTTTGTCGCCGAACCGCAGGCGAAAATCATCAACTCGTTTCATTGCTATCCTTAGACTACTGGGTGCGCGCCCGGCATGGCGACAGACGACGAAAACCGGTGTCGCGTCGGTGCCGGGCTACCTGAATCAAAGCCGTACAAGCATGCAATCAATCGCGGAAGTTGTTGAACTCCAGCGGGGTGTCGGCCACTTCCTTGCGCAGCAGCGCCATCGCCGCCTGCAAATCGTCGCGCTTGGCGCCGGTGACGCGCACCGATTCGCCCTGGATGCTGGCTTGCACCTTCATCTTGCTCTCCTTGATGATCTTCGTGATCTTCTTGGAGGTGTCCGTGTCGAGGCCGTTCTTGACCTTGATGACCTGCTTGACCTTGTCGCCGCCGATTTTCTCGATCTTGCCTTCGTCGAGGAAGCGCACGTCGACCTTGCGCTTGGCCAGCTTGTTGGTCAGCACGTCGCGGACCTGGCTGAGCTGGAAATCGGAATCGGCAAACGCCGTCAGTTCGTTTTCCTTCTGCTCGACGCGCGCATCGCTGCCCTTGAAGTCGAAACGCGTGGTGATTTCCTTGTTGGACTGGTCGACGGCATTGCGCACTTCGATCATGTCGGCTTCGGAAACTACGTCAAACGATGGCATATTCTTTTTTCCTTTCAACTATCCATACCGGGATCGCGCGGGGCGTGGGCCGCTCGCGCAAAGATGCGACATTTTAACGGGTATCGGTGCGAACGCTCGGTCGTTTTTGTGCCATTCCCTCTATAATCGAGCAAATTACTCAGCCAGCCATGCATTCCGAACCCGTCCTTCAGCACGATATTTCCCTGCGTTCCTTCAACACTTTCGGTATCGAAGCACGCGCCGGCGACTACTTCCGCGTCACCTCGACGGCCCAGCTGCAGGCGCTGCTGGCGGACCCGGCACGCGCCGCCATGCCCCGGCTCGTCATCGGCGGCGGCAGCAACCTGCTGCTCACGCGCGACGTCGATGCGCTGGTGCTGCACATGGGCAACCTGGGCAAGGAAATCCTGCCGGGCGACGCGGCGCACGTGCACGTGCGCGCCGCGGCCGGCGAGAACTGGCACGCATTCGTGCAGTGGACGCTGGAGCAGGGCCTGGGCGGGCTGGAAAACCTGGCCCTGATTCCCGGCACCGTCGGGGCGGCGCCGATCCAGAATATCGGCGCCTACGGGCTGGAGACGAAGGACGTGTTTCATAGCCTGACGGCGCTCGACCCGGCGACGAACACGCTGGTGACGCTGGACCGCGCCGCCTGCCGCTTCGGCTACCGCGACAGCATCTTCAAGGCACCCGAAGGCCGGCACCTGATCATCACGGACGTCACCTTCGCGCTGCCCCGCGCGTGGCAGCCGAACCTGCAATACGCGGAACTGGCGGGGGCGCTGCAGGAGCAGAGCATCGCGGCGCCGACGGCGCGCCAGGTGGCCGATGCCGTCATCGCCGTGCGCCGGCGCAAGCTGCCCGACCCCGCCGTGATCGGCAATGCCGGCAGTTTCTTCAAGAATCCCGTCGTCACGGCCGAACAATGCGCGGCCCTGCTGGCGCGCTTTCCCGCGCTGGTGCACCACCGCCAGGCCGACGGCAGCGAGAAGCTGGCGGCCGGCTGGCTGATCGACCAATGCGGCTGGAAGGGCCGCACCTTGGGCGCGGCCGGCGTCTATCCGAAGCAGGCCCTCGTGCTGGTGAACAATGGCGGCGCCACCGGCGCCGACGTGCAGCGGCTGGCCGAGGCGATCCAGGCGGACGTCGAAGCCCGCTACGGCGTGCGGCTCGAGCCTGAACCCGTCTTCGTCTAGTGGCGAATCACGCGTTCGTCGACGATTGCATTGGACGATTCTCGTCCGCTTTATTCAATGAATCCGTGATTCACCACACTAGGCCGGGCCCAGTTCCTCGGCGCTGACGGCGCGGTGCCGGCCGTCGTTCTTGGCCGCGTACAGCGCGCGGTCGGCACTTTCGACCATATCGCGCTCCTGCGTTTCCGGCCCCGGCACGAGGGTGGCCATGCCGATCGACATCGTCACCACCTTGTGCGGCGAGCGCGGATTTTCCATCGCCATGGCGTGCAGCTGTTGCAGGCAGTGCTCGGCCACCTTGCGCGCGCCGGCCGCATCCGTGTCGGGCAGGATGATGGCGAATTCCTCGCCGCCATACCGGGCCGCCACGTCGGCCGGGCGCTTCAGGCAGGCCGTCAGCACGGCGGCCGCCTTCTTCAGGCACAGGTCGCCCGCCAGGTGGCCGAAGGTGTCGTTGTACAGCTTGAAGCAGTCGATATCGCACATCAGCAGCGACAGGGGCCGGCGCTGCCGCTGGCCCCGTTGCCATTCCAGGTGCAGGGTCTCGTCGAAGCGGCGCCGGTTGGCGATGCCCGTCAGGCTGTCCAGCGCGGCCAGCTTCTGCAGTTCGATATTGGCGTCGGCCAGGTTCTTCTGGCTCTCGCGCAGGAAGCGGAAGGCCTCGTCGCGCTGCAGGCGGCTGATGTAGGCACCCGAGTGGTAGCGCACGCGCGCCAGCAGTTCGAGCCGGTCGGGCAGCTTGACCAGGTAGTCGTTGGCGCCGACGGCAAAGCCGTGCGCCTTCATCTTCGGCTCTTCCTTGGCCGATAGCACGATGACGGGCACGTGCAGCAGCTTCGGGTTTTCGCGGTACTGGCGGATCAGGTCGAAGCCGTCGACATTGGGCATCACCAGGTCCTGCAGGATGATGGTGGGCTGCAGCCGCAGCGCGCAGTCCAGCGCCTGCATGGGGTCGGTTACGAAATGGAATTCGATGTCAGGCTGGTCGGCCAGCATGCGCCGCACCGCCTCGATGACGAGCAACTGGTCGTCCACCAGCAAGACCCGCACCTTGAAGGTGGTGAAGGTCGGTTCCTGTTCCGCGGTTGCGGAGATTACCTGCGACATCGGCGCTCTCTGGTTCGATCGCGCGGCACGTCCCGTGCGGCCTGTGCACGCCTGTGCCGTTGGCCGCGCCGGGCGGTGCCACGTCGATCCGTTGATCGTAAAACCGCGCGCAAGCTGGTGCTGGCGCGCGTGAATGGGCTGCAGAGCCTTCAGCTCCTGCCGCCGACACTGCCGCGCAGGAAGGGACCGATCTTCTGCAAGGGCAAGGTCAGCTGCGCTGCGTCGAGTTCGGCCGCCGCACGCGGCATGCCGTAGACGGCGCTGGTGGCCTGGTCCTGCGCCACGGTCGTCTTGCCCGCGCGCCGCATGGCCAGCAGGCCCTCGGCGCCGTCGCGGCCCATGCCGGTCAGCAGGATGCCGATGGCATCGCCGCGCCAGTGCTGGGCCACGCAGCGGAAGAAGACGTCGACCGACGGCCGGTAGGCATACTCCCTCGGCACCGCATCGTACCCCAACTGCAATTTTTCATCCAGTACCAGATGGTCGTTGCTCTTGGCGATCATCACGGTGCCGGGAATCAGGGCGTCGCCATGCTCGATGGCGCGCGCCGGCATCACCAGCTGCTCGCTCAGCCATTTGACGAAATGGTCGGCGAAGTTCTCGTCGATATGCTGCACGACGACGATGGCGCAGTCCGGCGGCGGGTGCCAGCCGGCCAGGATCTTGGCCACCGCCACGGGCCCGCCGGTGGAAGCGCCGATCGCCACCAGGGTCTGCACGGCCGCGTCGCGGCGCTCGCTGGTGGCCTGAACCGGCATGCGCGGCGACATCGCCTGGTTGCCGCCGCTGTGGCGGATCAGCTTTTCCATCGTGCGCAGCTTGGCCAGCAGCTGACCGCCTCCCTCCGCCTGGCCGGCCAGCATCGGCGTGGCCGTCACGTCCAGCGCGCCGGCACCGAGCGCCCGGAACACCTGGTTGACGCTGTCTTGCGGCCGGCCCGTCACCACCAGGATGGCGCAGGGCGATTCCTCCATGATGCGGCGGGTCGCCTCGACTCCGTCCAGTTCCGGCATGTTCAGGTCCATCAGCACCAGGTCGGGCCGGTTGTCGGCGCACATGCGCACCGCTTCCAGGCCGGTGCGGGCGATCCACAGCACCTGGTGCTGCGGCGTGCCGGCGATGACGCGGCGCAGCGCCTCGGCCGCCATCGGCACGTCGTTGGCGATACCGATCTTCATCGGGACGCGTCCCCGACCAGGTCATGCACGGCATCGAGCAGCGTCTCGTCGTGGAAGCTGCCCTTGGTCAGGTAGTAGTCGGCACCGGCCGCCAGGCCGCGCGCCCGATCCTCGGGGCGATCCTTGTACGACACGATCATGACCGGCAGGGTGTGCAAATGAATGTCCTTCTTGATCAGGTTGACCAGTTCGATGCCGTCCATGCGCGGCATGTCGACGTCCGTGATGACGAGGTCGTAGTCGCCCGAGCGTACCACGTTCCAGCCATCGATCCCGTCGACGGCGATGTCGACCTCGAAGCCGCGCCCCGTCAGGAGCTTGCGCTCCATCTCGCGCACGGTCAGCGAATCGTCCACCACCAGGATGCGTTTCATTCTACGCCGTGCTGCCGAGTCGGCGCGCGCCAATTGGTGCAGGCCGCCCTCTGCCAGCAGCTTCTCGATCGACAGCAACAGGTCCGGCACGTCCAGGATCAGCACCGGTTCGCCGTCGTTGAGCAGGGCGGCCGACGAGATGTCGCGCAGCTTGCCGAAGATGGGATCGATGCTCTGCACCGCCAGGCTTTGCTCGCCCCGGATGGCGTCCACCACGAGGCCGTAGCGGCGCGCGCCCGTGCCGATGACGATCACGGGCAGCAGCTCATGGTGCTCCATGTCGCCCAGCTCCAGCACCTGGGCCGACGATACCAGGCCCAGGTTTTCGCCATTGAGGTCGAAGAACTGCTTGTTCTCCAGGGTGTGGATGGCCGTCTGCGGCACCAGCTCGACCCGTTCGATCTTGACGATGGGGATGGCATAGGCCTCGCCGCGTACGTCCACCACCAGCGAGCGCACGATCGACTGCGTCAGCGGCAACGTGATCGACGTGTGGAAGCCCAGGCCCGGCTGCGACTGCACGTGCACGGTGCCGTTCTGCTGGCGGATGGTGTCCTGCACGATGTCCAGGCCGACGCCACGGCCGGAGATCTCCGTGATGTCCTCCTTCAGGCTGAAGGCCGGCAGGAACAGGAACTCCATCAGCTCCCCGTTCGACATCGCGTCGGCCATCGCCGGCGTGGCCATCTTGCGTTCGACGACGGCACGGCGGATGCGCTGCGGATCGACGCCCTGGCCGTCGTCGACGATCTCGATATTGAGCATGCCGGCACGGTGGCGTGCCTCCAGCACGATGGTGCCCATCGGCGCCTTGCCGTTGGCGACCCGCACGGCCGGCAGCTCCAGGCCGTGGTCGACGGCATTCCTCAGCATATGGTTCAGCGGATTCTCGATGCGCGACAGGATATCGCGGTCGACCAGCGTATCCCCGCCGCGCAGCTCCAGGTGTACTTCCTTGCCCAGGTTGCGGGCCAGGTCGCGCACCATGCGGGGGAAGTGCTGCACGCCGTCGCGGAACGGGCGCATGCGCATGGCCAGCACCTCGTCCACCAGCTGGGTCGAGACGTTCAGCAGGCGCCGCTCGTAGTTCTCCATGTCGGTGATCTGTGCCAGCGTGGTCTGCTTCAGGGGCTGGCTGCGCTGCAGCACCAGCGCGGCCTTTTCCTGCAGGGCCGGATTGTCGCTGCGGGCAATCGCCTCGTGCAGATCGTCCAGGGCCGTCAGCAATGCCGACTGGCTGCGCTTGAAGCGCTGCATGGTCTCGATCAGCGGATGCATCTGGTGCGCGTTGATGCGGGTCTCGCTGGCCAGCGACAGCAGCCGGTCGCCCTGGGTGCCACCGCGCAGGGATGGGTTGGCGCGCCGCTCCGTCGGCGAGGCCGCTTCCTCGACCGGCAGGGCCGCGGGCGGCGGCTCGACCGCTTCGGCCGGCGGCGGGGGCGGTGGGGGCGGCGCCTGGAACACGGGCGGCGGCGCCGGCGCTTCCACCGGCTCGGGCAGGAAGGCAATGCCGACGATGGCGTTCATCGTGCTGCGGATGGTGGCTTCGTTGGAAGCCAGCCAGGCCGGCAGGTTGGCCTCCTTCAGGTTCGAGCATTGCACGATCAGGTCGACGCCGGCCAGCAGCACGTCGACCCGGTTCGGCGTCAGGCGCAGCTGGCCGTGCTGGGCGGCGATGAAGGCATCCTCCATGCCGTGCGCCAGCTGCACGATCAGGTCCAGGCCGACGATGGCGGCGGCGCCCTTGATCGAGTGCGCCGCGCGCATCATCGGTTCGATGGTGGCGCCCGAACTGCCCCGCTCCAGGCTGAGCAGGCCGTCCGTCAGGATCTGGGTCTGGCCCTCGGCCTCCATCCGGAACAGCTCCAGCATGGAAAACTGGCTCAGGTCTTCCGGTTCGCTCATCGCAGGGTTCTCGCAAGTTGATGGCCGACCAGGCCGGCGTCGAGGCAGCCGATGCGCATGTCCTGTTCCGGCAGCACGCCGGTCAGGTAGCGCAGCAGCCCCTTGTTGATGGTGGCCGCCGGCGCCAGCACGCGCGCGGCGGCATGGCGCACGATGCCGTGCAGGTCCGCCACCGGCAGCGCGTACGCGCGCTCCTCCCACTGCACCAGCAGCAGGCGGGCGAAGGTGTGCCGGCCCTGGCGGCTTTCGCCGCCGTCCTCGGCGATGCCCAGCAGCTCGGCCAGCGATACGCAGGGGTAGAGCCGGCCGCCCACGTTGACGACGCCGCGCAGCCCCGGTGCGGTCCGGTGCGGAACACGGTGCGGCGTCGTGTGCGGCGCGATCCGCAGGAACATCGACGTGGGCAGGGCCAGCCACTCGCGGCCGATGCGAAACACGACGCTGGATGCATCGAGCCGCTCGTCGCGCATTTCCGGCGCGCGGAAATGCTCGGCCCATTCGCGCAGGTAGCCGTCATCGATTGGGCGGGCCAGGTTGTTCTGCGCCGCGCCGGCGTATTCGTCGCAGTTGCGGCAGTGGGCATGCTGCGCCAGCAGTTCGCAGCTGCGGTCGCCCGTCACGCCGATGCGGCTCCAGCAGCCGGCGCCATGGGGATTGTTGCCGTCGTCGGTGGGATTCATGGTGTCGCCTTGGTGGTGTGCTGGCGCCGCCACACGCGGGCCGCGCGTGCCTTCAGCGTACTGGCCGCGCCGGGGTCGCCACGCTGGCCGGCCAGCAGCGCCAGGTGGCACAGCGCGTCATAGTGGTCGGGCTGCAGGTAGATGCAGCGGCGCAGGTGTTCTTCGGCCTGCTCCGGCTGCGTCCCTATGGTCAGCAGGCCAAGCAGGAACCACGCTTCGGCATTGTCGCCCTGCTGCGCCAGCACCGCGCGGCAGGCTGCGGCCGCTTCCACGTGGCGGCCCAGGTCCGCCAGCTGGCGGGCCAGCGCCAGGTCGGCCGTGGGCGCCAGCGTGGTCAGCACGGGGGCCGGCACGGGGGGGCTGGTCTTGGCTGGCGCCGTGGCGCGGGGCGGCGCCGGCCTGGGACGCGCTACCGGCCGTGGCGTCGGCGGCTGCGCTGGCGCGACGCTGGCGGCGGCAGCGCGGTCGGCGCCTTCGCTGCGCGCCAGCGGCAGGCGGCCCCAGATCGGCTCGGCCTGGGCTGGCGCGCCCGCCTTGCGCAAGGCGAAGGCCTGGCGGTAGGGCAGGGGCGTGAAGCCGTTGCGGGTGAAGGACGGTACCTCGGCGTAGCCGGCCAGCAGCACACCGTCGTCGGCCAGCAGCTCTTCCAGGCGCCCGATCGCCGTGGTCGTGGTCTCGCGGTCGAAGTAGATCAGCAGGTTGCGGCAAAAGATGACGTCGTAGGTACGCGGCGCGGCCAGCTCGCTGGTCAACAGGTTGCCCTGCCTGAAGCGCACGCGCCGGCGCAGGCCGGCGTCGATGGCGAACAGCTCGTCGTCCACCGGCGTGAAGTGGCGCTCACGGAACGACAGGTCCTTGCCGCGAAACGCGTTGCGGCCGAACAGGCCCGACTCGGCACGGGCGATGCAGGCCGCCGAGATGTCGACGGCATCGATGGCGAACGCGCTAGGGGGGATGCCGGCGTCGCACAGGGCCATCGCCAGCGTGTACGGCTCTTCGCCGCCGGCGCAGGGAATCGACAGCATGCGCACCATCCGGCCCCCTTCGGCCAGCCGCGCCCGCGCGAATTCGGCCGCCACGACGAAGGCCTGCGGGTCGCGGAACAGCCACGATTCGGGCACCACCACCAGTTCGATCAGCGCGGCCAGTTCCTGCGCGTCCAGCTGCGCCGTGTACAGCTTGCGGTCGTCCACGCCGAGCGCTTCCATGCGCTGCTTGACGGCCCGTTCCACCGTCGTGCGGGTCAGGTTCAGGCCCGTGGCCTCGCGCAGCAGCGCCAGCGTCTTCACGGCGGCGCGTCCATGGGCGCGGGCGCGAACAGCAGGGCGCGCAGCGCGTCGGGCAGCAGGTGCTCGGGGTGGACCAGCTGGACGATGCCGGCGGCGTCGCCGGCCACCTGGCCCAGGAAGGGCGCGGCCTGCACGCCGCTGTCGGCCAGCGCCTCGAGCGCGACGTCCTGTACGCCCACTACACGCTCGGCCAGCAGGCCCAGTGGGTGGACCGCGCCGTCCGGGGCGTGGTAGTCGACCAGCACGATGCGGGTATCGACCCGCAGCGCCGCTGCCGGCGCGCCGCCGCTGCGTCCCAGGTCGATCACGGGAATGCCGGTGCCGTGCAGGTTCATCAGGCCGGCCACGGCGTCGGGCGCCAGCGGAATGGCCTTCAGCGCCATCAGCGGCAGCACGCGGCGGATCACGGCCAGGGGCAGGCCGTAGCGGTCGGCGCCGATATGGAACACCAGCAGTTTCATGGCGCCGCCGCCCTTACACGTTGACGGCGAACGTCGCGACCGAGGACTGCAGGTCGCTGGCCGCGTACTGCAGCTGGTGCACGGCCTCGCTGGTCGCCTTCAGCGATTCCACCGTCTGCTGGGTGGCGTCGTTCAGCTGCATCATGGTTTCCGTGATCTGCTGGGCACCCACGGCCTGCGACTGCATCCCCTGCAGCACCATGTCGAACTGGGGCGCGAGCTTCTGCACCTGGTCCATCACGGTCGAGAGCTGGTCCGTCACGCCGCGCACCTCGCCCACGCTGCGGCGGATCTCCTCGGAGAATTTGTCCATGCCCATCACGCTGGCCGACACGGCCGACTGCATTTCCTTGAGCATCTGCTCGATGTCCCAGGTCGACACGGAAGTCTGGTCGGCCAGCCGGCGGATCTCCGTGGCGACGACGGAGAAGCCACGTCCCGCTTCACCCGCCTTTTCCGCCTCGATGGCGGCGTTCAGCGACAGGATGTTGGTCTGGTCGGCCACCTTCGTGATGGTGATCAGGACGCTGTTGATATTGCTGGCCTTTTCCGACAGGGCGGCCAGCTTGGCATTGATCGAGTCGGTCGCCGACACCATGTTCTGCATCGTCGCGTCCATGCGGCGCAGGTTGTCCTGTGCTTCGGCGGTGGCGCTGGTGGTGTAGTCCGCCACGGCGGTGGCGCCTTCCATGGTCTTGAGCAGCTGGCTCGTGTTCGAGGCGATTTCCTTCGTGGTGCTGAGCACCTCGACGCTGGTCTGGGCCTGCTCCACGCCGGTCGCTTCCTGCTGCTTGGCCGACGCGGCGATCTCGGTGGCCGACGTGGTGACCTGGATGCCGGCCTTCTGCACATTGTTCAGCAAGAGGCGCAGGTTGTCGAACATGCGCGCCAGCCCCTGGCCCAGCTGGCCGATGGCGTCGCTGCCGGTGATCGTCACCTTGCCCGTCAGGTCGCCCGAGGCGGCCTTCGATACCACTTCCAGCAGGGAATCGACCTTGGCGCGCAGCTCGTCGGTGCTGGCCCGTTCGCGCTGCTGGTTGTCCTGGATCGATTGCGCCATGCGATTGAATTCGGTCGACACGCGGCCCAGTTCATCGTTCGACGTCACCGTCACGCGGGCGTCCTGGTCGCCGCCGGCGATGCGGCCGACGACGTTCGTGAGGTTCGTCAGCGGGCCCATGATGGCGCGCGTCAGGACGATCACGACGACCAGCGACAGCGCCACGCAGACGGCGCCGCCGACCGCCAGGGTGGTCGTCATGTCGCGCTGCAGGCTGGCCGCGTTGCGCGAGCGTTCGGCCAGCAACTCGCTTTCCTCGCGGCGCGCCTGGTCCAGCAGCGCATGCACGGCCGTGATGACGGGGCTGCCCTGGGACAGCTGGGGCATGCGGCCTATGGCATCGGCCGCGCCGGGCGTGTTGCCCAATTCGCGGCGCAGGGCGATCTGCGGTTCGATTACATTGGTGATCCAGCCCTGGATCATCGTGTCGAGCTTGCGCAGGCGGTCGCTCTGCGATGGATTGTCCTTCACCAGCTTCTGCGCCGCTGAAATGCTGACCGGGAGGGCGAGCATCTCCTGGCGCACCTTGGCCAGCCGGGCCGGGTCGCCCGTCAGGTAGTAGCCGCGCGTTTCGGCCTGGATCAGCATGATGTCGTTGCTGACGCGGTCCAGGCCATGCAGCACCTCCATCGTATGCCGATCCCAGCCGTTCGCTTCGGACAGGCGCACGAAGTTGTTGTATGCCAGGAGCAGCAGCACGAGGATGATGGCCAGGATGGCGCCGAAGCCCGCGTACAGTTTGTTTTTGATGCCCAGGTCTTTGATCATCGTGGCTTCCCATCAGGACGAGTTCGTATCGCGTGCAATGTAACATTTTGCCGGGGCGCGGGCCACTGGCGCCCGTGCTGCGGTGCGGCGCGCCGGGCAAGGGCACGCCGGACCTTGTCTTAAATGTCACAAACCGCGCGACCAATAAAAAAGGCTGCCCGCGTGGGGCAGCCTCCAGGATGCAAGCGGCTGCTTACTGCCCGCGTTTGAGCTTGGCGTTCGCGGCGATGCGCAGGCGCAGCGCGTTGAGCTTGATGAAGCCGCCGGCGTCGGCCTGGTTGTAGGCGCCGCCGTCTTCGTCGAAGGTGGCGATGGTCTGGTCGAACAGCGAATCGGTCTTCGAATCGCGTGCCACGACAATCACATTGCCCTTGTACAGCTTGACGCGCACCCAGCCGTTCACGGTGGCCTGCGTGTGGTCGATCAGCGTCTGCAGCGCGACGCGCTCGGGCGCCCACCAGTAGCCGTTATAGATCAGCGAAGCGTAGCGCGGCATCAGGTCGTCCTTCAGGTGCGCCACTTCGCGGTCCAAGGTGATCGATTCGATCGCGCGGTGGGCCTTGAGCATGATGGTGCCGCCCGGCGTTTCATAGCAGCCGCGCGACTTCATGCCGACGTAGCGGTTCTCGACCAGGTCGAGGCGGCCGATGCCGTGCTTGCCGCCGATGCGGTTCAGCTCCGTCAGCACTTCGGCCGCGCTCATGCGCTTGCCGTTCAGGGCCACGATGTCGCCCCGTTCGTATTCGATGTCCAGGTACTCGGCCTGGTCCGGTGCCGCTTCCGGCGATACGGTCCAGCGCCACATCGATTCTTCCGCTTCCGCGCTGGGGTTTTCCAGGTGGCGGCCTTCGAACGAGATGTGCAGCAGGTTGGCGTCCATCGAGTACGGCGCGCCGCCGTTCTTGTGCTTCATGTCGACGGCGATGCCGGCGTCTTCCGCGTACTTCAGCAGCTTCTCGCGCGACAGCAGGTCCCACTCGCGCCACGGCGCGATCACTTTCACGCCCGGCTTCAATGCATAGGCGCCCAGCTCGAAGCGCACCTGGTCGTTGCCCTTGCCGGTGGCGCCGTGCGAGATCGCATCGGCATTGGTCTCGTTGGCGATCTCGATCAGGCGCTTGGCGATCAGCGGACGGGCGATCGAGGTGCCGAGCAGGTATTCGCCTTCGTACACCGTATTGGCGCGGAACATCGGGAACACGAAGTCGCGCACGAATTCCTCGCGCACGTCGTCGATGTAGATGTTCTCCGGCTTGATGCCGAACTTGAGTGCCTTGGCGCGGGCCGGTTCCAGCTCTTCGCCCTGGCCCAGGTCGGCCGTGAAGGTGACGATTTCGCAGTGGTAGTTATCCTGCAGCCATTTCAGGATGACGGAGGTGTCCAGGCCACCCGAGTAGGCCAGGACTACTTTCTTGATGTCGCTCATGCTAGTTCCAATCTTCGTTCAAACAGGTTCGTGGCAGGCCTTCGATGCCGCATCCGTGCGGTCCGGCATGAGGGCGCCGTGATATTTCAGTGATGGTGGGGCCGCGGGCCGCGGGCGCCGCTGTCGCGCGCTCGCGCTTGCGCCTTCTCGTGGAAGGCGGCGTTTGCGGAGCAATTGGCGGCGATACCGCCGGTGTCGTCGATCATGATGCTAGTCCTCGACGCGGCCCAGCAGCAGGTATTCGATCAGGGCCTTCTGGATATGCAGGCGGTTTTCCGCTTCGTCCCACACCACCGACTGCGGTCCGTCGATGACGTCGGCCGAGACTTCCTCGCCCCGGTGCGCCGGCAGGCAGTGCATGAACAGCGCGTCCGGCGCGGCGCGGGCCATCTTGGCGCTGTCGACGATCCAGCCGTCGAAGGCCTTCAGGCGCGCCGCGTTCTCTTCCTCGTAACCCATGCTGGTCCACACGTCGGTATTGACCAGGTGCGCGCCCTCGCAGGCGTCGGAAGGGTTGTCGAACAAGGTGAAGCGGTCGGTCGAGACGAGCGACATGTCCAGGTCGTAGCCCTTCGGCGTCGACACGTTCAGGTGGAAGCCGAATACCTCGGCCGCCTGCAGCCAGGAGTACAGCATGTTGTTGGCGTCGCCGATCCACGCCACCGTCTTGCCGGTGATGGCGCCGCGGTGCTCGTAGAACGTGAAGATGTCGGCGAAGACCTGGCAGGGATGGTGCTCGTTGGTCAGGCCGTTGATCACCGGCACGCGCGAATTGGCCGCGAAGCGTTCGATGATGTCCTGGCCGAAAGTGCGCACCATGATGATGTCGCACATGCGGGACATCACCTGGCCGGCATCCTCCACCGGTTCGCCGCGGCCCAGCTGCGAGTCGCGCGTGTTCAGGTAGATGGCGGCGCCGCCCAGCTGGTGCATGCCGGCCTCGAAGGACAGGCGGGTACGGGTCGAATTCTTCTCGAATACCATCACCAGGGTACGGTCGATCAGCGGGTGATGGATCTCGTAGTTCTTGAACTTGCGCTTGATGATGTGCGCACGTCGAATCACGTATTCGTATTCCTCCAGCGTGAAGTCGGAAAACTGGAGGTAGTGCTTGATCTGGTTTTGAGTAGACATAGTCACAACGATTGGTGCCGGGGGCGCCCCGGGGGGCCCAGCTTAGCAAATCAATTATATGATGTTTTCAATAGATGGTGGCGGGGCTGGCCGGGTCCGGGCTGGGCGCCACCAGCGGCAGCGCCAGGGTGAAGGTGGTGCCGGCCGGGCTGCTGGCCACCGCGATGGTCCCGCCCAGCAGCGACGTGACGATGTTATAACTGATCGACAGTCCCAGCCCGCTGCCGCCCTGACCGAGCTTGGTGGTGAAGAAGGGATCGTAGATGCGCGACAGGTGTTCCGGGGCGATACCGGCGCCGTCGTCGGCGAAAACGATCGTGACGTGGCCGCCATCGAGCACTGTCACGGCCAGGGTCATGGTACCGCCTTCGCGGCCGTCGAAGGCATGCAGCAGGGCGTTGTTGATCAGGTTCGTCACCACCTGGCCGAACGGGCCGGGATAGCTGTCCAACGCCACGCCCTCGGGCACGTCGACGACGAGGCGGTGGCTGGAGGCGCGGATGCGGTTCATCACGGTCGCGACGATCTCGCGCGTGACCTGGTGCAGGTCGAAGCGGCGGCGCTGCTCGGTGGTGCGGTCCACCGCCACTTGCTTGAAGCTGGCCACCAGCTCGGCCGCGCTGTGCAGGCCGCGCATCACCAGTTCGGAAGCCTTGTGCGTGTCGGCGATGAAGGCGGCCAGCTCGGAACGGCGCAGGCCCGGGCCGTTCAGGGCCTTTTCCAGCGCATCGGTCTTCTGTTCCAGGGTGCTGGCGATCAGGAGGCTGTTGCCGATCGGCGTATTGAGTTCATGGGCCACGCCGGCCATCAGCGCACCCAGCGCCGCCAGCTTTTCCTGCGATACCAGCTGCGACTGCGCTTCCTGCAACTGGCGGTAGGCCTGGGCATTGTCCAATGCGATGGCACCGTAGGCGCAAAGCGTGCGGAAGATCAGCCGTTCCCGTTCGCCATAGGCGCGCGGCCGGGTCGACTGCGCGCTCATCACGCCCAGCACCCGCTCGCCCAGCAGCAGCGGCACGTACAGGGCGCTGGCGGTGGCGGCGGGCAGGGGGCCGCGCACCGGTTCGGCCGCGGCATTCTCGATATACACCTCCCTGCGCTCGCGCACGCAGCGCGCGCACCAGGCCGTGGTGTCATCCAGTTCGATGCGGGTCGGCGCCATCGGCGCGTCGCCTTCGCGCGTGAAGGCCGGCACCAGCGCGCAGCCCTCTTCCAACAGGTAGACGGCAAAGACGTGCGGCGCCAGCAAGGCGTTCACATAGCGGTTCAGGACTTCGTAGACGGCGGCCGCGTCGAGGTGGACGGTGATTTCCCGGCCGATGGCGGAGAGCCGCTCCAGGGTGGCGCTGTTCTGCTGCAGCAGCTCGGCGCGGCGCGCTTCCGAGATCGCCAGTTCGCGGTGATGCAGGCCTTCGGCGCGGGCCTGCTCGGTTTGCTGGTGCACCTGCATGGCGATGGCCCGGCCGGTGGCTTCCTGGCTGTGCGTCTTCTCGTGCGAGACGCCGGCGGCGCGCGCCATCAGGTAGGCCTGCCGGTAGTCGCCCAGGCGCGCGTACTGGTCGGCCAGCGCGTCGTACAGGCTGCCCGGCACGGTGTAGCCCTGGATCGTCGATGCCGTGCGCAGCGCCCGGTGCAGGTAGTGCAGGGCCGGATCGGCCTCGTGCATCGCCGCCGGCGACGGCAGCTGGTGGCCGCCGGCGCGGCTGTGGATCAGCGCCAGCACGCGCAGGCCGGCGATGTGGTTGTAGGCGTTGTGGTGGCCGTGCGCCAGCTCGACCGCCTCCAGCGCCAGCACCAGGGCCTCGCGCGGCCGGTCCAGGAAGCACAGCGCATGGGCCTGGCCGCGCCGCGCCACCATGCGGAAGTCGGCCTGTTCCAGCACGTCGGCCCGCACCGCCAGGCGCTCGAAGGCGTCCAGGGCGCCGGCGAAATCGTCGCGCGCCAGGCACAGGTCGCCCTGGTACTGCAGCGCGATGGCGTACAGCCGGCTCGATGCATACGGCTGCAGGATGTCGAAGGCTTCGCGCAGCAGTTCGTCGGCCGCTTCCAGGCGGCCCAGTCGCCGCACCGTGTCGGCCGTGTGCAGCAGGGCCGCGCCGATGCTGCGTGGCCAGCCTGTTGGGCGGGCGATATCGAGGGCGCGCTGCATCCATTCCAGCGCCGAGTGATGGTCGTTCAGGTTGGAGAACTTCTCGCCGATATTGGTGGCGGCGATGATGGCCGCGCGCAGCTGGCCCGTCTCCAGCGCCGCCTCGTAGGTGCGCAGGTAAAAGCCGGCGGCGCCGCCGAAGTCGCTGCTCTGGCTGGCCGCCATGCCGAGGAAGTCGTTGATCCAGCAGTCCAGCGCGGGTACCACCTCGGCGGCCAGGTCGAAGCGGTCGCCCCACCGCTCGCGGGCCGAATCGATATCGCGCAGCACGGCCCAGCGCGCGCTGGCGGCATCGGCAATGGCTTCGCGCTCGCCGTCGCCCGCCGCGCGGGCGGCGCGCGCGCATTCCGCCAGCTCGGCGTCGCGGTACACGTGGTCGCCATGGTCGACGGCGATCCATGCACGCAGCCAGTGCGCGTCGGCGCAGCCGGCATCGTCGCCCAGTTCCCGCAGTGCGTGCAGGGCGGCGTCGGCCTGCGACCGGGCCGACTCCAGCTCACCCATCAGCCACGCCACCTCGGCCCGCAGCAGGCGCAGGCGGCCGGCGGCACGGGCGTCGCCACCGGCCTGCGCCAGCAATAGTTCGGCCTCGTCGGCCAGCGCCATGGCGCGCAGGCTGTCGCGCTGGCGCAGGTGCCACGCCAGCGGCAGCAGGGCCGGCAGGCGTTCGACACCTTGCAAGGGCAGCAGGGCCAGCTCCCAGTGGGCGACGTCGTCATCGTGGGCGAACATGTCCATGGGGGCGGGGCAGGTCAGTAGAGGGTCTGGGACGATTCGTGCAGCAATTGGCCGTACAGCTCATGGCGCATGCGCGCGATCTTGCCGGCGGCGACCGCGTCGAGGATGGCACACTGCGGTTCCTGCAGGTGGCGGCAGTTGTAGTACTTGCAGCCGCCCAGGTAGGGTGTGAAGTCGCGGAAGGCCCGTTCCAGCATGCCTTCGGACAGGTGGTACAGGCCGAATTCCTGGAAGCCCGGGGAGTCGATGACGCTGGACCCGCCGCCCAGGTGGTACAGGCGGGTGAAGGTGGTGGTGTGCTTGCCCGTGTCGAGCTTTTCCGAGATTTCGCGCACGGCGATGTCGGCGTCCGGCACCAGCAGGTTGATCAGCGAGGACTTGCCCATGCCGGACTGGCCGATCAGGATGGTCGACTGGTTCTGCAGCAGTGGCGCCAGCGCCGCCACGGCTTCGTCGGGCCGGGTCCGGGCCGACACCTCGTGCACCGGGTAACCCATGTCCGAATATACCTTCAGCCGCGTGCGTGCCTGCTCCAGGCCTTCCGCGACGTCGACCTTGTTCAGGATCAGGCGCACCTGGATGCCGGCCGCATCGGCCGCCACCGTCGAACGGGAAATCAGGTCGTCCGAGAAGCTCGGTTCCGTCGCCACGACGATGAACAGCTGCGTCACGTTGGCCGCCAGCAGCTTCGACTTGTACTGGTCGGAGCGGTACAGCAGCGTCTTGCGTTCGCAGATGCGGTCGATCACGGCCTGGTCGTTCGACGTCGGCGTCAGTTCGACGATGTCGCCCACGGCCACGTTGGTCTTCTTGCCGCGCGTGACGCACTGCAGGTGGGTGCCGTCAGCGTCGGCCAGGTAATGGCGCCCGTGCGCGGCGATGATGATGCCGGTCTTCTTGACGGTGCTCATGGCCGGCCCGCCACCAGTGCATCGGCGCGCGCGGCGCAGATGAAGTCATTCATCGACAGGCCCCGCACGGAATGGGTTTCGAAGCGCACCAGGCACGTCTTGTAGCCCACCACCAGCTCCGGATGGTGATCCTGGCCGTGCGCGATGAACGCCAGCGCGTTGACGAAGGCCAGCGTCTCGTAATAGTCGGCGAAGGCGAAGGTGCGCTCGATGCGGCCGGCAACGATGGTCCAGCCGTCGAGCAGGGCGCACAGGCGCGCCGCTTCAACGCCATCGAGGGCCGTGGTGGCGTGCGCGCAGTGCAGCGCGCGCAGGTCGTCGGCTGTGCCGATGGGGGAAGGTGTCGTCATGAAGGGTGTCAAGTGCCGAGGTTCAGGTGCCGAGGTTCAGATGTCGAATACGAATCGAAGCCGGTGGGTGGGAATCATAGAACGCCGAGTGCAGCGGGTCCGGCGTCAGGGTCGATGCATTGTCTTCGTACAGCTTGACAAGGGCCGAAATCAGGTTGGCCTTGTCGGCATGGCGCGCGGCGAAGGCGTCGGCCTCGAATTCGTGCTTGCGCGAGCCGAGCGACGCCAGCGGCGAGAACAGGAAGGTGAACACGGGCAGGGCCAGCATGAACAGGATCAGCGCCAGGGCGTCGTTCGACTGGCCGGGCACGATGAACGGCGCCACGCCCAGGCCCGTATAGAACCATACCTGGTTCTTCAGCCAGCCCAGCAGGGCCAGGAAGGCCAGCGACAGCGCGAACATCATGGCGATGCGCTTGACGATGTGTTTCAGCTTGAAGTGCCCCAGTTCGTGGGCCAGCACGGCCTCGATTTCCGGCGGCGCCAGGCGCGCCAGCAGGGTATCGAAGAAGACGATGCGCTTGTTGGCGCCAAAACCCGAGAAGTAGGCGTTGCCGTGCGCGCTGCGTTTCGAGCCGTCCATCACGAACAGGCCCTTCGAGGCGAAGCCCACGCGCGCCATCAGGGCCTCGATGCGGGCCTTCAGCGATTCGTCCTGCAGCGGCGTAAACTTGTTGAACAGGGGCGCGACCAGATTAGGCATCAGCACCATTAACAGCAGCTGCCAGCCGCAGATGACAAGCCATGCGTAGATCCACCACAGTTCACCCATCGACTCCATCAACACCAGGACGACCCAGATCAACGGCACGCCCAGGGCGAGCCCGATCCCGGTGTACTTGACCTGGTCCCGCCAGAACAGAGCGGGCGTCATTTTGTTGAAACCGAAGCGCTGCTCCAGCGAAAATTGCTGATAGTAGTCGAACGGCAGGTCGATCAGGGCCGTGACGGCGAAGTAGGCCAGCACCAATCCGAGCTGGTAGGCCATGCCCCCGCCGGTGGCGCCGAATACCTGCAGCGACAGCCATTGCAGGCCACCCAGCAGGGTGAAGCCCACCAGCACGGCGCTGTTGACCAGCATCGTGACAATGCCGTACTTGGTGCGGGCCACGGTGTAGTCGGCCGCCTTGCGGTGCGCCTCCAGCGGGATTTTCTCGGCGAATTCGGGTGGCACGGCGTCGCGGTGCGCCAGCACGTGGCGGATATGCCGGGAGGCCAGCCAGAAGCGCACGGCCAGCATCAGCGCCAGGAAGGCGGCAAACAAAATCGAAAACGCGTGTGAATACATTCTATGCCTGTGAGAAAATGGCGGTCTTGTTTGAGCCAAGAGAGAATTATGTCACAAGAGAACGAAACTTCCGTCGCCCCCGCGTCCCCGGCGGCCGCGCCCCAGCGCCCGAATGAAATGAACCTGGTCTGGGTGGATATGGAAATGACGGGCCTGGAGCCCGATACGGACCGCATCATCGAGGTTGCCATCGTCGTCACCGACATGCACCTGAACGTGCTGGCCGAAGGCCCGGTACTGGTTGTTCACCAGTCCGACGCCACCCTGGACGCGATGGATTCGTGGAACAAGGGCACGCATGGCCGTTCCGGCCTGATCGACAAGGTCAAGGCGTCCACCGTCACCGAGGAGCAGGCCGAGGCCGAGCTGATCGCCTTCATGAAGCAGTGGGTTCCCGCCGGCAAGTCGCCCATGTGCGGCAATACCATCGGCCAGGACCGCCGCTTCATGGTGCGCTACATGCCGAAGCTGGAAGCGTTCTTCCACTATCGAAATGTGGACGTGTCGACCATCAAGGAACTGTGCCGCCGCTGGAAGCCGGAAATCATCTCCGGCTTCAAGAAGGCCCAGAAGCACACGGCGCTGGCCGATATCCTGGAATCGATCGAAGAGCTGAAGTACTACCGCGAGCACTTCATCAAGCTGTGACGGGCGCGCTGCGCGGCGCAGCGATCTGACCGTCCATGGCGTCGGGCGAAGCGCCCGCTTCGCTCAGCACGCAAGTGTGGCGCGCCGGCGGCGAACCGCCAGCGCGCCCGCCAGCGCCAGGCCACCCAGCATCATCGTGTACGAGGCCGGCTCCGGCACGGCGCTGACCTGCATCGTTGCAACGGTGAAGTCGGCATCCGCGAAGCCCAGGCCGATGTCGACGGAATCGTTGCGGTAGACCCATTCAAGGGAAAAGCTGCCGCTCTTGGGCGTCAACAGCGCCCCGCCCGGTGCCGGGAACGTTTCCGGTGCCAGGACCTCCGGCGCAAAATACAGGCGCTGGCCAAACCGGAAGTTCACCCCCCAGCCTTCGGGGCTGACGCCGAAAGACTGGCTCAGGACGGTGATGGCATTGCCGTCGCTGTCGGTGGCCGCGTACGTGCTCATCACAACATATCCCGTCTCGCGCATATGGTGTGTCTCGCCCTGGAAAACGAGACCGAAATCGGCCGTCGCCGATTGGTACTGCGGGCCGAGAGGGTCGTAGGTCAAGGAGACCGTCAGCTCGAAGGGCCCGGTGCCGACGCCTTCGCCAAGCCCCCAGTCGCCCGCGGCGAAGTTGAAGTATCCTGCGTTGCCGCTGGCAACGCTGTTGAAGGTAACAGGCGCCGCCTGGCCCATGCTGGCGGCCATCATGCTGCCGGCAAACAAGACGGATGCAAGAGTTTTCATCGGAATCCTTGGAGGTAACATCAAATTGGCGGGAGCTTTCCGTCCTGCCGTGGGAGCGGCCCTTGCGTACGAACCGCGGAAACGCGGGTCAGGCCGTCGCGGCGACCGTGCGGCGGCGACGTGCTGCCACGCCACCCACCAGCGCCAGGCCGCCCAGCAGCATGGCATACGAGGACGGCTCGGGTACCGCGCTGGCGATGACGACACTGCCAGTGCTCAGGTCGCCTCCGCCCCATCCGAATACGACATCGACCACGTCATTCGAAAAAAGCCAGTAGAACTCGGTACGGCCCTGCCGGGCTGCCAGTGGCATGCTGGTGGCATCGGGCAAGGCGCCCACTGCCAGCACGTCCGGCGAAAAGGTCAGCGACTGGGAAAAGTTGAACTGGGTCTGGCCATTCTCATTCCCGAAGGCGTATTTCAGGACGGTGACGGCGTTGCCGGCGCTGTCGATGCCCGCACGGGTCTGCACGGTGGAATAGCCCGTTTCGACGACGTGGTGCGTCATGCCATTCAAGGTGAGGGCGAAATCGACGTTGCCGGCCTGGACGTTGTCGCCGGCCCTCCAATCGTCGAAGGACACCGAGACGGTGAGATCGAATGGGCCGGTGCCTTCGATCTGGCCCCAGTTCCCTGCCGTGCTGAATTCGCCATCGATGCCATGGCCCGTCGTGGTGAAAACGACGGGCGCAGCCTGGACACCGGCGGTCGCGACAAGGCCGCACAAGGCGGCAGTGGACAACGCGCATCGCAGCGCGGTACTGGGCACGGTCCTGAGTACGTTCGGCAGCATGATCTCTCCAATGTTTTAAGAGAGACAAGTGTATGTTACGGCGCCGTGGTCCAGACCGCCTTTTACAATTATTTTTTTACCAAGACTTTCGGTATGCAAGCCAGTCAGGCAGGCTTAGTCCGATGCCGCGCCCTGAGCGTTGCCGTCGGCGCCGTGGCATTTCTTGAACTTCTTGCCGCTGCCGCAAGGGCAGTCGTCGTTGCGGCCCACTTTCGGCTCCTCGCGCTTGACGGTGCTGACGGCGGCCTTGCGGCGCGGCACCCAGAACTTGAAGATGGCGGGCAGGTTGGCCTCGATTTCCAGCGCCAGCTTGTGCGCCTTGACGGGGTCTTCCACCTCCGGCAGCTCGTCTTCCTGGATTTCATCCGCGCCCAGCAGGTAGATCGGGCGCATCAGCGGCGCCAGTTCGTCGTCGAAGATCGGGTCCCACGAGCCGGGACGCAGTTCCATGCCTTCCCAGAAGCCCCAGCACCATGCCTCGGCGTCGATCAGCATTTCGCCTTCGTGCTCGTGCTCGACGAACAGCGGTTCGAATTCCTTCGGCGCCACTTCGAACGTGACGAGCACTTCGTTCATGAAGCGCATGATCAGGTTGACGATGCGTTCTTCTTCCTTGCCGTTCTTGAACTTGGGCGCCTGCTTGCCGTCCTCGCCCCACACGCGCGGCAGCCATTCGGCCGGCATGATGGTTTCCGGGCCGATCGCGATGGCCGTCAGGTAGCCGTGCAGGTGGTCCATCGTCATCGAATCTTCCGGGCTGCGCTCGCCCAGCAGGAATTGGTCCAGTTCGTCGAATTCTTTTTCGCTCAAGGGCTGATCGAGTTGCATGGTGTGCTCTGTTCTGTTCAAAGTAATCCGACAGTATACGCCCTGCGCCTTACAATGTGGCCATGACGCATCCCACTATCGAACCTTCTTCCCATCCCTTCGCCGCCCTTGGTCCCGACCGCGTGCTGGACGCCCTGGCCAGCGTCGGCCTGTATGGCGACGGCCGCCTGCTGGCGCTGAACAGCTACGAGAATCGCGTGTACCAGGTTGGCATCGAGGACGCCAAGCCGGTCGTCGTCAAGTTCTACCGGCCGCAGCGCTGGAGCGACGCCGCCATCCTGGAAGAACATGCTTTCATGGACGAGCTGCACGAGGCGGAGATTCCCGTCGTGCCGGCCCAGCGGCTGGATGGCCGCACCCTGCACGACTTCGAGGGCTACCGCTTCGCCGTGTTCGAACGCCATGGCGGACGGGCGCCCGAGCTGGACAACCCGGACGTGCTGGAGTGGACCGGCCGCTTTATCGGCCGCATCCACGCCGTCGGCGCCCGGCGGCCTTTCGCCGAGCGGCCGGCGCTGGACGTCGACACCTTCGGCGTGGCCTCGCGTGACTACCTGCTGGACGCCGGCTTCATCCCGCCGGAACTGGTGGCGGCCTACCGCAGCGTGGCCGACCAGGCGCTGGACGGCGTGCGGCGCTGCCGCGATCGGGCCGGCGACGTCGCGCTGTTGCGCCTGCACGGCGACTGTCACGGGGGCAACGTGCTGTGGACCGATGCGGGTCCCCATTTCGTCGACTTCGACGATGCGCGCATGGGCCCGGCCGTGCAGGACCTGTGGATGATGCTGTCCGGCGAGCGCTCCGACATGGTGCGCCAGCTGTCCGACATCCTGGCCGGCTACGAGGACTTCTGCGAGTTCGAGCCGCGCCAGCTGTACCTGGTCGAAGCGTTGCGCACCCTGCGGCTGATGCATTACGCGGCCTGGCTGGCGCGCCGCTGGGACGATCCGGCCTTTCCCGCCGCCTTCCCCTGGTTTAACACGCAGCGCTACTGGCAGGACCGTATCCTGGAGCTGCGCGAGCAGGTGGCGCTGATGGACGAGCCGCCGCTATGGCCCGTCTGAGCTGAGGGCAGCGTTCGGCGTCGCGGCGCGGCGCACCAGCAGCAGGCCGGCGACGTCCATCGCCACATGGAACAGGATGACGGTCAGGATGCCGAGGAACCAGGCCAGCGCGCCCAGCGCCATGCCGGCGCTGAACAGGCCGGCCAGGTGCAGCAGGGTGGTGCGGTCGATCCGGTCGATCCGGTAGGCCTTCAAGTGCGCCAGCGCGAACAGCGCGGATGTGAACCAGATGCCCAGGTGCGGCTGCAAGGCGCCGCGAAACAACAACTCTTCCCCCAGCCCCGCAGCCAGCGAAATCCACAGGGGCCGCCAGCCGGACAGGTCGAGGCGGCTGTAGCCGTCGACGACGGCCTGCGAGCCCTTGCCGTTCGGCAGGAAGCGGTAGGCCGCCTCGGCCACGCCCCAATACAGCACGCCCAGGCCGCTACCGGCCAGCAGCTGGTCGGCCCAGCCCAGGCCCAGGCTGCCGTACAGGGCGCCGGCCGGCGGCGGCCACAGCAGGAAGACCAGGGCGGCGACAGCGCACAGCCCGCCGCAGGTGATGGCCTGGCGGCGCAGGGAAATCGTGGCGGTCGTCATCGCTGGCACTTATTAGAATTAGTTGTTTGAAGTGCCATAGTGTAGCGTCAAGCGGCGAATTGGCGGCAAAAAGCCGTTCTGCTCGGTCCCTTGCCGCTTGCCGGCCCGGCTGATAATGGCAACTCGGAAATCCTTCCGCATCTTCTGCCGAAACGAGACTGTCATGCACGCACAACTGGCCCCCACGTTGCACATTGCCCGCTCCGCCGACGAGATGCCGGAGGAAGATGCCTATGACGACGTGCCGCCCGCGGCCAACGACGATGCCCGTCCGGCCCGTGCCGAGATGGAAATGCGTGCCATCCACCAGGCCATCGCCCGCGTCGAAGCGGAAGCCAAGGCGGCCTGCGCCGCCGAGAGCCGGGCCCACGCCGAAGCCCGTGCCCGCGCGCTGGCCGAGGACCGCGCCGCCATGGATGCGGCCGCCGCCGCCGTGGCGCTGCAGAACGCCCAGGCCGCCGAGGAAGCCATCGCCGCCAACCGCGACCGCCTGGACAGCCTGCGCGCCGCCGCCCAGGCCAGCGTGGCCCGGCTGGAAGCGGTCAAGCAGGAAACGGCCGAGCTGCGCGCCCGCGTGGAGGCCGACAACCAGATCCGCCTGGCCGCCGAAAGCCGCGCCCGCGCCGAAGAGGAAAGCCGTCGCCGCGCCACCGAACAGATGGAAGCCGAAGCGCTGCTGGCCGAGCAGGCCTCGCGCGCGGCTGACGAACTGAAAGCCCACACCGACCAGGCCCGCATGCAGGCGGCCGAACGGGTCGCTGCCGTGCAGGCCGCCAAGGAAGAAGTGATGGGCATCGCCACGGCCGACGCCCGCATGGCCACCTTGGCGCGCGAACGCGAGCGTTCCGCCTACGGCGCGCGCCAGACCGCGCAGCAGCTGGTGGAAGTGGAAGCGGAAGCCCTGGAAGCGACCCGCCAGCGCGAGCGCGCCGACCAGGTCGCGCTGGAATCGGCCTTCACCCGCGCTGCCGCCGAAGTGCGCGCCGCCGAGGAGGCGCGCGCGCTGGCCCACCTGGAACAGGAACGGGAAGCCATCGCGCTGGCCAAGGCCGAATCGGACCGCAGCGCCGCGCTGTCGCTGCACCTGCGCCTGCAGACGGAAAAGGAAATCCGCGACGCCGCCCAGCACCGCGAGCGCCTCGAAGCCATGGCCGCCGCCACCGCCCAGGCCCGCCGCGATGCCGACGCCCGCATCATGGCCGCCACCGAAGCACGCATCGAGGCGGACCGCCAGCTGCACGCCGTGTCGATGGCGCGCGTTCAGGCGGAACAACAGGCCGAATTCGAAACCCATGCCAAGGTCGAAGCGCAGACCCTGGCCACGGAACAGGCGAAACTGCGCCAGATCGCCGAGCAGGCAGCCGCCGTGGCCGCCGCCGCCGAATCGGAAGAGCATCAGCGCGCCGCACAGCTGGCCGCCGAGCAGGCCATGCAGTCGCGCCTCGCGGCCGAACAAGCCCAGGCCCGCAATGAGGCTGAAAGCAAGGAACTGGCCCGACTGACGGACCACGCTGCCGCCCTGGAAGCGGCCAACGCCATCGCCCAGGAACGGGCCGAGCAAGCCGCGCAGCTGCTGGCGGCCGAACAGGCCCGCGCCAGTGCGGAACAGCAGGCCGTGGCCGCCCTGAAGGCGCGCCTGGCCGAGGAAGAGCGCGCCACCGCCGCCGCCGAAGCGCGCGCCGCCGCCGAGCGCGAGCAGGCCGAAGCGTTTGCGCGCAATGCCGCCGCCGACGCACTGCGCGTGCAGGCCGCCCAGGAAGAAGCGGCCGCGCTGCGCGCAGTTGCTGAACAGAACGAAGTTGAAGCCCAGCAGAAGCAACTGGCCGCCCAGGCCGCCACGGCCCAGGCCCGGCTCGCGGTGGAACTGTCGGCGGTGCACAAGGAACGTGCCCGCGCCGAGCAGGACAAGGCGGACGCCGTCGCCGCGCTGCTGCAGGCGGAACGGGAATACGTGGAAAAAGAGCGTCACAGCCAGGCTCTGATGGAAGCCCAGAAGGCCCAGCAGCAAGCCGCCGTGGCCGCAGAGGAGCGCGCCGCGCGCGCCATCGAAAGCCGCTTGGCCGCGCAAGCGGCCACGCTCCGCGCCGCCGAGGAGCGGGCTGCCGCCGAAGAGCAGGGCGCCCGGGCGGCACAGGAAAAGGCCGCCGCCCAGCAGGCCCTGATGGCCACGGCCCAGGCCCACGCCGCCCTGCAGCGCAAGGCCGCCGACGCCACCCGGCAACTGGCCGCCGCCAAGCAGCAACTGCTGGACCAGGCGCGCCAGGCGCAGTAAGCGCCTGCGACGAAAGTTGCTTCAAAAATGGGGTCTGTCCCCATTTTTGAAGCAATATTGCTTACTGGATCTGTACCTTCTCGACGTAGTATTCGGTCTCGCCGAAGCAGCTGGTGGGGACGCCCTTGTGCTGGGCATAGGTCAGGTTGACGCGCTTGCCCATGGCGGCGGACAGCTGCTTGGCGACGGCGTCGTCGCGCACGCTGAACTCGAATTTTTCCGGGATCGCGCCCGGCATCGACGTCAGCAGGATTTCGCCTTCCCACGTCTTGCAGATCCAGCCCCGGGTAGAGAACTTCTGCAGGAAGCCGGCCCGTTCGCCTTCGGAATACGAGAAGTTCAGCGTGACCATGGCCCAGACCCACAGGACCAGGATGGCGGCCACGATCAGGCCGATGAAGGTGAGGATGAGGCGCGAGGAGCGTGTCATGGTGGGGATGCGATGCCGGCAGTTGAAAGCCGTGATATTACTGCATCGTTCCCGCGACCGGGGGCTTTCCCGGCCGCAGGCGTTTTCGTCAATACACGATGGCGCGGTGCTCCTTGCGATACTTCAGGGACGACCACAGCGACACGGCGATGAAGGCCACGCCGGACAGGCCCGTGAACCATTCCGGAATGTGGTACTTGACGCTGGCCAGCATGATGACGGCCAGGATGCCGATGGCCCAGTGGGCGCCGTGCTCCAGGTAGATGAACTCGTCCAGCGTGCCCTTGTGGACCAGGTAGACGGTCAGCGAACGCACATACATGGCGCCGATGGCCAGGCCCAGCATGATGATGACGACGTCGCTGGTGATGGCAAAGGCGCCGATCACGCCGTCGAAGCTGAACGAGGCGTCCAGCACTTCCAGGTACAGGAAGCCGCCGATGCTGCCGCGCTGGACGACCTTGCCCAGGTCGGCATCGTGTTCCTCTTCCTCCAGCAGGCCCGACAGCCAACCGACGGCCACGTAGATGGCGATGCCGACCACGCCCGCGTACAGCACGGAAAAGTGCTTCTCGGCCGGCACCAGTTCCACGCAGACGAGCACGGCCAGCATGGTCAGCAGGATCGCCAGCCCCTCGGTGCCGATCTTGCCTGCCTTTTGCTCGATCCAGCCGATCCAGTGGATGTCCTTTTCCTCGTCGAACAGGAAGTTCAGGAAGACCAGCAGCAGGAAGGCGCCGCCGAAGGCCGCCACCTCCGCGTGCACGTCCATCAGGTGGCGCGAATATTCCTGCGGCGTCGTGGTCGCCATGGTCCAGACCTGGAACAGGTCCAGCCCCGTGGCGACGGCCACGATGGCCAGCGGGAAAATCAGGCGCATGCCGAACACGGCCACCAGGATACCCACCGTCAGGAACAGCTTCTGCCAGAACGGGTTCCAGTCCTTCAGCACGGAAGCATTCACCACCGCGTTGTCGAAGGACAGCGACACCTCCATCACGCCCAGCACGCCGGTGATCCAGAAGGCCGTCACGGCGCCCTTGACCCCGCCGTGTTCGTAGCCCCACCACACCGCCAGCGCCATCAGCACGACGGTGACGAGGATTGAAATCCTGAAGTGTTTCATATCGCGTTTCCCTTATTCATTGGTTTTTTTGTGTGGGGCGATTTTACTTGACCTGCTTTCTCGAGGGAGCCGGCTTCTGCGATAATGGAGAATTGCTATTTTGGAATAACCATGGACATCGCATATCTCGTCACGCCATTGCTCACCTGGATCACCGTGGGCCCGATCAAATTCCTGATCAACAGCGTCAAGGCAAGGCAGTGGGCGTTCAACCTCGTCGGCAACGGCGGCTTCCCGTCCAACCACAGCGCCGTGGTCTCCAGCATGGCCACCCTGATCGCCCTGCGCGAAGGCATCGGCCATCCCGCCTTCGGCGTAGCCGTCGCGCTGTGCTTTATCGTCGTGATCGACGCCAACAGCCTGCGCCAGCACGTGGGCAAGCAGGCCGCCGCCATCAACGCGCTGGCCGAAGGCCGCCCCGGCCACAAGTGGCTGCGCGAACGGATGGGCCACACGGTGGTGGAAATCCTCGGCGGCCTGGCGACCGGCATCGCCATCGGCCACGTCGTGCACGCCATCTTCGGTCGCGGCTGAGCCCGCCGATTTCACCCGGGGCGGCGCCCGTCGCCCCGCCTGCTACCACCGGCGCCTCCTGCCGGGTTCGGCGTTTTGCATTCTGTCGGCGTTTTTCCGCAGTCCAGCCACAAATTCCCGCGTTTCGGTATTCCATGAATTGACCTGCGGGCAGGGCTCGGGGATACTCTTCGGCTGTTATCCTGATAACAAATTTATCGGTTCCGCATCTCACTGCCGAGATCGGGACGCAGCGTTTCCATAATAAAGGCAGGCTTCCGTCTGACGCAGTCCAAAACTTCTCGGAGATTCTCTATGTTGCGAAAAACCCTAGTAGCTCTCGCCATCGCCTCGGCGCTCGTCGCCTGCGGCAAGCCGGCACCCGACGGGGACAAGGCGGCCGACGGCACGCCCGCCGCCGGCGCGAAGGGTGCCGACAAGAAGCAGCCGAGGCTGCTGGTGTCGGCGGAGGATCTGTTGACTGTCCAAAGCAATTCGCTGGCGGCCGGGCCCGTCATCACGGGCTCGATCCAGCCCGAGCGCCGTGCCGACCTGCGCGCCGAAGTGGGCGCCGTCGTGCTGCAGGTGCTGAAGGAAAACGGCGAAGCCGTGCGCAAGGGCGACCTGCTGGTGCGGCTGGACGAAACGTCGATCCGCGACAGCCTGACGTCGGCCGAGGAAGCGGTGCGCTCGGCGCGCCAGGTGCTGGACCAGGCCGAACGGATGATGGAACGCAACAAGACCCTGCGCGCCTCCGGCATGACGTCGATGCAGGCGCTGGAGGACGCGGAAGTGCGCCGCAACAGCGCGCAAAGCGAAGTGGTGGCGGCCAAGGCGCGCCTGGCCCAGGCCCGCCAGCAGCTCGAACGCACCAATGTGCGGGCCCCGTTCGACGGCATCGTGTCCGAGCGCAAGGTGTCGAACGGCGATACGGCCCAGATCGGCAAGGAGCTGATCAAGGTGATCGATCCGTCCAGCATGCGCTTCGAGGGCCTGGTGTCGGCCGACAAGATCGGCGTCGTCAAGGTGGGCCAGCCCGTGCTGTTCCGCGTCAACGGCTATCCGGGCCAGAATTTCCAGGGCAAGGTCAAGCGGGTCGACCCGGCCGCGAATCCCGTCACGCGCCAGGTCGAGGTGCTCGTCGAGTTCGCCGACAAGCTGCAGCCGCGCGTGGCCGGCCTGTATGCGGAAGGGCGCGTCGAGACGGAGTCGTCCGACTCGCTGATGCTGCCGGCGTCGGCCCTGGTGCAGGCGGGCGATACCAGCTACGCGTGGAAGGTCAAGGGCGACAAGCTGGCCAAGGTCAACCTGGCCATCGGCACGCGCGACGAGCGCACCGGCCAGTGGCAGGTCAAGTCGGGCCTCGCGGCCGGCGACCAGGTGCTGCGCGCGCCGGGCCCGACCGTGCATGACGGCCAGCCGGTGCAGCTGGCCACGCCGAAGAACGTCGCCTCGGCGGCCCAGCCGGCCACGGTCAGCAAAGGAAACTGATATGTTCCTGTCCGACTTCAGCGTCAAGAAGCCCATCGCCACGATCGTGCTGATCGTCGCGATGATGTGCCTGGGTCTGATGGCCCTGAAAAAACTGCGCGTCAACCAGAACCCGGACGTCGAGGTGCCCTTCATCGTCGTGTCGATCCCGTATCCGGGCGCGTCGCCGGAAACGGTGGAGCGGGAAGTGGTCAATCGCATCGAGAAATCGCTGCAGAGCATCACCGGCGTGACCGAGACCAACAGCACGGCCTCGGAAGGCTCGGCCACGATCTTCATGAAGTTCACCTTCAGCAAGGATCTGATCGAGGCTTCCGACGAGATCCGCAACGCCATCGCATCGGTGCGCTACAAGCTGCCGCTGGAAATGCGCGAGCCCGTGCTGCAGCGCATCGACACGGCAGCCCAGCCCGTCATGCAGCTGTCGCTGTCGTCGAACAAGCAGAGCCATGCCGCCATTTCGCGCCTGGCCGAGGACGAGCTGGCCGACAAGTTCCGCGGCATCGACGGCGTGGCCGCCGTCAACGTCGACGGCGCGCTGCGGCGCGAACTGTCCGTGCTGCTGAAGGCGGAAAAACTGCGCGAATACAATGTCTCCGTCAGCGACGTCACCAACGCGCTGCGCATGCAGAACACCAATGCGCCCGTGGGCAAGCTGCGCGGCAGCCTGGAAGAGAAGAGCATCCGCCTGGTCGGCCGCATCGAGCGGCCGGAGGACTTCCAGCAGGTGGTGGTCAAGCGGAACGGCAACGAACTGGTGCGCCTGGCCCAGGTAGCCACGATCGAGGACGGTTTCGCCGAGGTGAACGGCCTGTCGATGCGCTCGAACCAGCCCAACGTCGGTATTTCCATCATCCGCTCGCGCGACGCCTCGACGGTGGCGCTGTCGAAGAAAGTGCATGAACAAGTCAAGGAAATCCAGAAGACGCTGCCGGCCGGTACCACGCTGGACGTCACGGAAGACGGCGGCGAGGATGCCCAGGACAGTCTGAACAACGTCATCGAGGCGCTCGTGCTGGGCGGCGGCCTGACCATCTTCGTCGTCTACGTCTTCCTGAATTCGTGGCGCTCGACCCTGATCACGGCGCTGTCGCTGCCCACCTCCGTCATCGCCGCCTTCATCGGCGTGTGGCTGTGCGGCTTCACCCTGAACTTCATGACCCTGCTGGGCCTGTCGCTGGCCATCGGCGTGCTGATCGACGATGCCATCGTCGTGCGGGAAAACATCGTGCGCCATATGCAGATGGGTTTCGATCGCCGCACGGCGGCCCTGAACGGCACGGCCGAGATCGGCATGGCCGTGGCCGCAACGACGTTCTCCATCATGGCCGTGTTCATTCCCGTGGCCTTCATGCCCGGCATCACGGGCGAATGGTTCCGTCCCTTCGCCTTGACCGTCACGTGCTCGGTGGCCGTATCGCTGTTCATCTCGTTCACGCTCGACCCGATGCTGTCGGCCTTCTGGGGCGACCCGCCGGGCCACCACGACGCGCCACGCAAGGGCATCGAGAAATACTTCCAGCGCTTTAACGTGTGGTTCGACCACCAGGCCGACCGCTACGGCAACGTCATCGCCTGGGCCCTGCATCACCGCCGCTGGATGGCCGTCATCGCCGTGGCCACCTTCATCGCCGCCATCGGCCTGCAGGTGAAATTCGGCGGCGCCAGCTTCCTGCCGTCGACCGACTTCGGCACCATCGCCATCGACGTGCGCACGCCGTCGTCGAGCAGCCTGGACTACTCGCGCCTGAAAGTGCAGAAGGCCGCCGAAATGGCGCACCAGCTGCCAGAGATCAAGGAAACCAATGCCTACGTCAACCTGACGGGCGGGCGCGTGTACGTCAAGATCGGCAAGAAGCACGAACGCAAGCGGGGCGCGCTGGAAGTGGCCCAGGAACTGCGCGGCAAGCTGGCCCAGCTGGTCGGCGCCGAGTACACCGTGCTGGACGACCTGGCCAACGGCGACCGCAAGCCCGTGCAGATCGAATTCACGGGCACGGACACGCGCAAGCTGATGGAAATCACCAACCGCTTCATGGACGAACTGAAGAAGGTGCCCGGCGCCGTCGACGTCAGCCTGTCCGAGCAGGACCCGAAGGACGAGCTGCAGATCGAACTGAACCGCGGCCTGGCCAACTCGATGGGCATTGCCGCCGGCGACGCCGCCTCGGCGCTGCGGGTGGCCTTCGCCGGTATCGAGGTGGGCGACTGGGTCGACCCGACGGGCGAATCGCGCGACGTGGCCGTGCGCCTGGCGCCGGAAGACCGCACCAGCGCCGAAAACATCGAGCGCCTGCCGATCGCCGTCACGGGCACCAACCAGATGGTGCCGCTGGACCAGATCGCCACGATCACGATGGGCAAGGGCCCGGCCAAGATCCGCCACAAGGACGGCAACCGCGTCATTTCCGTGTCCGCCAACGTGCAAGGTCGTTCGGCCGGCGAAGTGACGGCCGACGCCATGAAGCTGGCCAAGGCGATGGACTTCCCGCCCGGCTACGGGCTGGCGCTGGGCGGCTCGGGCAAGGACATGCAGGAAGTGTTCACCGAGATGGCCATTGCGCTGGTGGCCGGCATCGGCCTGATGTACCTGATCCTCGTCATGCAGTTCGGCTCGTTCACGGCGCCCGGCGCGGTGATGCTGTCGCTGCCCCTGTCGCTGATCGGCGTCGTTATCGCGCTCCTGGTGACGAAGAGCACGATCAACCTGATGAGCCTGATCGGCGTCATCATGCTGATGGGCCTGGTCGCGAAGAACGCCATCCTGCTGCTGGACGCGGCGCGCAAGCGCGAGGAAGAGGGCTATGGGCGGGAAGATGCGCTGATGTACGCCGGTCGCATGCGCCTGCGCCCCATCCTGATGACGACCTTCGCGCTGATCGCCGGCATGCTGCCGGTGGCCATCGGCCACGGCGAGGGCGGCGAGTTCTACCGGCCGCTGGCGATCGCCATCATCGGCGGCACGATCACGTCGACCCTGCTGACCCTGTTGATGGTGCCGACCTTCTACGACAGCATCGAGATCACCCGCGACCGCATGTTCGCCAAGTTCAACCGCCGCGCCGAGCGGTGGAACGTGGCTGTGGCCACCTTGCTGACGGCCATCGAAGTGATCCTGGCGCTGACCTTGATCCGCCTCGTCTACCGCCTCATCGCGGCCGGCGTGCGCAAGGTGACGGGACGCGGTAAGAAGGTCGAGGCGCCGCTGGCGAAGGCTGCCTGACGGAAATATCGACCGTGGAAAGTTCGAAAAGGGCCGCCCGATGCGGCCCTTTTCTGTTGCAATTCACTCCTTTGACTGGCGATTCGCTAGCGTTGTTGACACGTGACATGTTGCCATGCACAAATAGCACACTCGTATCAAAAACATTAAAGCTGTAGTATGCTCGCGGCTCGTGGCCCATCATCCCGCCCGCCGGCAAGGGCTGCCTTATTGAAACAGCAATAACTATAGATAGTGAGACTTTAAGTGACCCCAAAATACCTGACCCTGATCATCGCCGCCGCGCTGTCCGCCGTGTCCGTTTCCGCCACGGCTTCCGGCTACCGTTTCGGTTCCCAGAGCGTGTCCTCGCAAGGCACGGCCGAAGCGAACGGCGCCGAAGCGAACGACGCCTCGACCGTGTTCGCCAACCCGGCCGGCATGGCACGCCTGGACGGCAAGCAAATCATGGGCGGCGTGACCGCCGTTGTGCCGCACTCGACCTTCAATGACGAAGGCTCGACCCGTTTCACCCGCACCAGCACCGGCGGCCTGAAGTCGCAGGACGATTACGTGCCGAAGGCCGTGGCCGCACCGTCGCTGTACTACACGCAAAAACTGAACGACCAGTGGACGGCCGGCTTCGGTATGTTCGTACCTTACGGCACCAACCTGAGCTATGACTGGAACTGGTCCGGCCGCTACGCGCTGACCAATATCAAGCTGACCTCGATCAACCTGAACCCGTCGATCTCCTTCAAGCCGAACGAACACCACTCCTTCGGCCTGGGCCTGAACGCCGAATTCATGAAGGCCACGCTGGGCCAGGGCGTCGACGTGCCCGGTTCCGTGGCTGCCGCCCAGGCATCCGGCACCAGCGGCGCCATCCTGCGCCAGATCGTTGCCGCCGGCGGCAACCCGGCTGCCCTGGCAGCGGTACGCGACGGTCACGCCACCGTGGAAGGCAAGGATTGGGGCTACGGCATCAACGTCGGCTACATGTACATGCCGACGGAGAGCACCCGCTTCGGTATCGCCTACCGTTCGTCGATCAAGCACGAGCTGCGTGGCGGCGCGACGTGGGACTTCTCGCAAGTCACGACGGATGCCAAGGTCAACGCCGTGCTGCAGGCCGCTTCGCACCACGTCAACTCGGCCGCATTGGTCGAGCTGCGCACGCCGGAAACCGTGTCGGTCAACGGCTTCCACCAGTTCGACGACAAGTGGGCCGGCATGTTCGACGTGACCTGGACCAAGAACTCGCGCATGCAGAACATCGACATCCAGTTCCCTGGCACCGAGTCCGGCGACGAAGTGATCCGCCAGCAATGGAAGAACACCGTGCGCGTGGCCCTGGGCGCGAACTACAAGATGAACGAGAAGGTGCTGCTGCGCGCCGGTATCGCGCATGACGACGCGCCGATCGAAAGCGAAGCACTGCGTCACGCCGCGCTGCCGGACGCCGACCGCATCCAGCTGTCCTTCGGTGCCAACTGGAAGGTCACGCCGAATTCGTCCGTCGACCTGGCCTACAGCTACCTGGACTTCAAGAACGCCCGCGGCAACTACACCAACCAGTGCCGCCCAGGCCTGTTGACCTGCACGGGTAACGGCGAAACGACGCGCGGCACGTGGGCCACCCACCTGCAACTGGTCGGCCTGTCGTACAACTACAAGTTCTGATCGATCGTTGCCGCCTTCGGGCGGCATGCACGTGAAAAAACCGGCGCCTCGTGAGAAGCGCCGGTTTTTTTTATGGCTATTTTATTGCAGTGCAGCAAGCGGCAGCCGGGCTGCCGCCTGTTCCGCTTAGCGGGTCGGCGTCGCGCCGGCTGGCGTGTTGGCGCCTTCCTTGGTGCCGGCGGTGCCGGAACCGGTGGTGCCATCCGCGCCGGTAGCACCGGACGTGCCCGGCGTGGTGCCGGTGGCGCCGGCTGGCGGCGTCGTGGTGTCGCTTGGCATGCCCGGGGTGCCGGTGGCGCCCGGCGTCGTGGTGCTGTCCGGCGTTACGGCGCCGCCGGTGGTACCGGTCGCGCCGGTGCCGGAGGTGCCCGTGCCACCCGTGTCAGGCGTGGTGCCGGTGGCGCCCGAGGTGCCGCCGCTGGTTGCCGCCGGCGACGTCGTGTCGGCCGGAGGTACGTCGGCATTGCGGTCCTTGCAGGCGCCCAGCAGTGCTGCCGAGAGCGCTGCGGTGAGAATCAGTGCGGTGGATTTGCTCAAGGTTTTCATGTCGACTCCTTTTTCCAAAGTGGGTGGGATGTCCAAACTGCTATCGCCGACAACGCTGGAATGCGATGCCGATCGACTCTTCATGCCGTGCCGGGCAGAACAGCCTTGCTGCAAGCTGCGTAGCCACGGCGCGGTATGGCCGAGCCATGCGGCTGACCATGGTGGCGGTGGACCCTCGCCGGGTCCGTTCCGCCGCGACCTGTCGTACATTCACGTCGGGCATGCATATCGCCATGTGGCCGCGATATCCCGACGTTCTGCTGCGTGTCCTGGTGCGGCATCCTTGCCACTGCCGCCGTGGAACCATCTGCATACTATCGGACCTGATCGGGGGCCGTCGGTTCGCTCTCGCACACTTGTTGGCAAATGAACCAAGTCGGCGCCAATTTAAAACAGCGCTGTCTAAGCCGGCGCCAGCGTGCGCAGCAGGCCGGGAACCTCGGCCGAGATTTCCCGTGCCAGGTAGCCGAGCACGCCATACTTGATCGACAGCTGGTCGCCCGCCGACGCGTGCAGCGCCACGCCCCAGGCGGCCGCCTGTTCCAGGCTGGCCCCACGCGCGGCCAGGCCGGCGATGATACCGGCCAGCACGTCGCCCGAACCGGAAATGGCCAGGCCGATATTGCCCCCTTCATGCTGCCAGCGCCGGCCTTCCGGTGCGGCGATGACGGTGGTGGCGCCCTTCAGGGCCACCACGGCGTTCCAGCGCCGCGCTGCCGCCAGTGCGGCCACGTGCGGGTCGGCCGCAATGTCGTTCTTGTCCGTGCCCGTCAGGTGCGACAGTTCGCCCGCATGCGGCGTCAGCAGCACTTTTTCCACGAAGCGGAAATGCGCCATGTCCTTCGGTTCGTCCAGCAGGTGGGGTTCGCCGGCAGCCCGTACCGCTTCCATGGCGCAGGCATCGAGCACGATGGGCGTGCCCGTGAAGCGGGGCAGCAGGGCGTGCACCAGCTCGGCCGTGGCACCCTCGTCCTGCATGCCTGGCCCCACCAGCATGGCGCCGGCCTTGCCGGCCAGCTCGCCCAGCTTGCGGGCCGCCTCGATGGTGAAGCCACCGTTGGCCGTTTCGGCCAGGCCGATGACGCGCGCCTCGGGAATGGCCATCGCCACCAGCGGCGCCACGCTGGCGGCGGTGGCAATGGTCAGCTTGCCGGCCCCGGCGCGCAGCGCCGCCGTTGCGGCAAGCATCACGGCGCCGGGCATTTCGCGGGCGCCGCCGACGATCAGCACATGCCCCCGTACTTCCTTGTCGCCGTCGAAGGACGGTTCGGGCAGGGCCCACTCGCGCAAGGTGCGCGTGACGATGTCGACGACGTCGCCGGGGTTTTCATGCGGTTCTTGCGTGGAATGACTCATGCTGCTCCTTAAGCTTTCGGTGCGGCCGGCTGGTCCTTGCCGGCGGTGACGGGGACGCCCGTCTGCGTCAGCGGCGCGACGAAATTGGCCACCTGCAGCACCAGCTTGCCGCGCTTGCCCGCGTTGGCATCGAAGCCGTAGGCCGTCACGCCGCAATTGGGCACGTCGCCGGCCCGGTCGATTTCCAGGATGCCGTTTTCGTCCAGGCGTTCGAACAGGTAGCGCAGGCAGTTGACGATGACCTGGTGGCCGACGATCAGCACCCGTTCGCCCCGGTATTCGCGGGTGATGGTATCGAGTACGCTGCGCAGGCGCAGGATCACGTCGCACCAGCTTTCGCCGCCGGGCGGGCGGAAATAGAATTTGCCGACGTGGCGGCGCTGCTCGTGCAGCTCGGGGTATTTGTCGGCGATGCCAAGAGGCGTCAGGCGGTCGACGATGCCGAACTCCTTCTCGCGCAGGCGCTCGTCGGCCACCACCGACAGCATGTGCTCGCGCTCGAGCTTCTCGACCACGGCCATGGCCGTGCTGCGTGCCCGCGCATAGGGCGAATACAGCACGACGTTCGGGCGCTGTTCGGGCGGCATGGCACGGAACCATTCGCCCAGCGCGTCGGCCTGGCGCATGCCCAGTTCCGACAGAGGCACGTCGACATCGCGCTCGGCGATATCGATCAGGAATTGCGAGGCCGCTTCGGCCGCCTCGCGCGCCACGTTACCGGCACTTTGCCCGTGCCGGACGATCCAGATCTGTTGGGGCCATTTCTGTTCCATCGCGCTTTTTCTCTAGGATTCGGTGCTCGAATACTAGACGAATCGGCAAAAGCGTGGCGCATGCAAATGGTGCACGGCGGGCGCCGTGGACAACGCGCCGGGCCGGCGTAGGAAGGCGCTTACGCGGCCTGCGCGTCCGACTCCAGTTCGGCGTCGCCGTCGAAGACGGCCATGTCGGTCTCGCCCATCACGCGGCTCGTCACCGTGCCGGCCGTGATCGAGCCGGAAACGTTCAGCGCCGTGCGGCCCATGTCGATCAGCGGTTCGATGGAGATCAACAGGCCGGCCAGCGCCACCGGCAGGTTCATCGACGACAGCACGATCAGCGCGGCGAAGGTGGCGCCGCCACCCACGCCGGCCACGCCGACCGAGCCGATCATGACGATCGCCAGCAGCGGCAGCAGGAAGGCCGCCGTGAACGGATCGATGCCGACGGTGGGGGCGATCATCACGGCCAGCATGGCCGGATAGATGCCGGCGCAGCCGTTCTGGCCGATCGTGGCGCCGAACGAGGCGGCGAAGTTGGCGATGCCTTCGGGCGTGCCCAGACGCTGCGTCTGGGTCTGCACGTTCATCGGGATGGCGCCGGCGCTGCTGCGCGACGTGAAGGCGAAGGTCAGCACGGGCACGATCTTCCTGGCGAAACGCAGGGGATTCAGGCCGGAGCCGGCGACGATGCCCAGGTGCACGCCGAACATCAGCAGCATGGCGCAATACGACGCCACGACGAAGCCGATCAGGTTCAGGATATCGGCGTAGCTGGACGTGGCCACCACCTGCGCCATCAGCGCGAACACGCCGTACGGCGTCAGGCGCAGCACCAGGGTGACGATGCGCATGACGATGGCGTGGGCCACCTTGACGAAATGGTCGAAGGACACGAACAGCTCCGGCTTCTTGTCGGCGATACCGTGCGCGGCGATGCCGATGAAGACGGAGAAGATGACGACAGCAATCGTCGACGTCTTGCGCGCGCCCGTCATGTCGAGGAAGGGGTTGGCGGGCAGGAAGGACAGGATCATGTTCGGCAGCGACAGGGCCTGGGCGTCGGCCAGCTTGCCCTGCAGGTAGGCGCCGCGCGCCACTTCGGCCGCGCTCGACGTCAGGCCCACGGCCGTCAGGCCGAACAGCTTGGCCATCAGGATGCCGATGGCGGCGGCGATGAGGGTCGTGATCATCAGCGTACCGATGGTCAGCGCGCTGATCTTGCCCAGCGAACTGGCATTGCGCAGCTTCAGGATGGCCGACACGATCGACACCATGATCAGCGGCATGACGATCATCTGCAGCAGCTTCACGTAGCCGGTGCCGACGATGTCGAGATACTCGCCCGTGGCCGTGACGACGGGACTGGCGGCGCCGTAGATGCCCTGCAGCGCCCCGCCCAGCAGCACGCCCAGTCCCAGCGCCGTGAAGACCCGCACGGTGAACGTGGCATGGTGTTTCTGCTGACGGTACAGGAAGCCCAGCAGCAGGACGGCGACAGCCAGGTTCAGCAGAATCGGCAGGAGGGGAGAAGAAGTCATGGTGGAGTCCAGGTTGATTGCCAGACGGATTTTATCGGAATTGCCAGGACTGTACCGGAAGCCGTGCGACCTGCTGAGCCGAACTCTGCGAATATTCGCGCATATCGATATGCGGCCGCGCGCCTGCAACGTCCCCACGCTCTTGAAAGTGCCGAACCCATGAAAGTCCTGCTGAAACTGTTCGGCATCGGTTATATCGCGGTTGCCCTGTTGTTCTTCGGCTGCGGGCTGGCCCTGGTCGGCATGGCCGGCCTGGAAATCTGGCATGCCCTGTCCTCGGCCGTGGCCGAAGGCGAGCAGCCCCGCTTCGTGCGCATCCTGGAATGCATCGGCCTGCTGACGATCGCCGTGGCCGCGTTCGAACTGGGCCAGACCGTGCTGGAAGAAGAAGTGCAGCGCTCGGCCAACATCAGTACGCCGACGCGAGTACGTCGCTTCCTGTCGCGCTTCATGATCGTCGTCATCGTCTCGCTGGCAATCGAATGCCTAGTGTCGGCCTTCCAGTCGCTGCACGGGCACCCTGAGCTGCTGCCCCATGCTGGCGTCATCGGCGGCTGCGCCGCCGTGCTGCTGGTGGCGTGGGGCGTCTTCATCCGGCTCAATATTGCCGCCGAGCACCTGGAACCGCAGGCGATGGAAGATGCCCAGGCTGAAGATGACAAAATCGATACCTAAATTTCCGTTAAGTAATATTTATTTCCATTTGACACGATAGAAGTCAAGCAGCATGCGGGTTTCAGCAAGCTGCTTGTATCCATGAAGCAACACTGCTTGCAAGCCGCTTCCCAGTGACGGCATGATGGCAAACGGTGTTCGCGAGGTTTTATGCTGCAACGAGAGTTTCCCTATGGTAAATTGCCGTATGGAAAATTTCTCTCGGAGAACAGCATGACGCTTAAGGTAACCGGTCCCCTCATTTACGGCAGCACGCTTAGCGATCAACAGTACGGCACCGACGCCGGCGATATCTTCGTCGGCGGCTACGATACGTTCATCGAGGTCATCGCGGAAACCGTCCATGCCGGCGACGGCGACGACCTGATGTTCGGTTCTTCGGGCGCGGACGTCATCCATGGCGGCGCCGGCGTCGACACCGTCGACTACAGCGGTGCCCTTGGCGGCGTCACGGTCGACCTGGTGACCGGCCAGGCATTCGACAGCATGAACAACGACACGATCGACGGCGTGGAGAATATCGCCGGCTCGGCCTACGCGGACAACATCAAGGGTGACGCCGGCTTCAACCTCCTGGTCGGCAACGGGGGCAACGACACCATCGACGGTGGCGCCGGCTTCGATTTTGCCAGCTACCGCAATGCCACGGGCAATGTCGTCGTCAGCCTGGCGACCGGCACGGCCCAGGGCGCCGACGGTGACGACGTACTCAGCAATATTGAAGCCGTCCAGGGCTCCGCCTGGAACGACCGCCTGGGCGGCGACGCGGCCGGCAACCTGCTCGACGGCGGCGCCGGCAACGACACGCTCGAAGGCGGCGGCGGCAACGACAGCCTGACTGGCGGCAGCGGCGACGATACCGCCGTCTTTACCGGCAACCTGGCCGACTATGCCATCGTCACCGGCGTCGACGGCCGGGTCACCGTCACCGACGGCGTCGGTGGCCGCGACGGCAGCGACATGTTGTACGGCATCGGCCACCTGCAATTTGCCGACCAGACCATCCACCTGGCGGCGGTCGACCGCGCGGTCGGCGGCAGCGGCACCGGCGCGCCCGCCCAGTCGGCGGCGCGGCTGGTGGACGGCTCGTACGTGATCGGCTACCGCGGCAGCGATGCCGATGGCGACGGCATCCTGTTCCGCAAGTTCGGCGCCGACGGCACGGCCATCGGCGACACTGGCGCCGTCAACACGAGCACCGCCGGCAGCCAGGCCGCGCCCAGCGTCATCGGCCTGTACGACGGCGGCTGGGTCGCCGCTTACCAGTCCACGCCGGCCGGTGGCAACGCCGACATCGTCGTGCAACGCTTCAGTGCGGACGGCAGCAAGAACGGTGCCGAAACCCGGCTGATCAGCGCCGGCGACCAGGTCCAGCCGTCGGTGGCCGCCACCGTCGACGGCGGCTTCGTCGTCGTCTGGCAGAACGGCAGCACCGACCTGGACATCCAGGCCCAGAAATTCGGGGTCGACGGCGCGCGCGAAGGCATTGCCGTGACCGTCAACACCAACAAGGCGGGCCAGCAGTCGGGCGCCGTCGTCGCCGAGCAGGACAATGGCTACCTGGTGGCCTGGCAGTCCGACAACGGCACCGCCCACAAGGTGGCCGTGCAGCAGTATCGCTGGGATGGCGAGGCCATCGGCGGCGAGCTGACCGTCCAGACCAGCGGCACCGTCGGCAGCGTCAAGGCCGCCACCCTGTACGGCATGGACGGCACCATTGCCAGCGGGGTCGTGGTCAGCTGGATCCAGGACGACGGCAATGCCGCCACGCCGGACGACGCCGTCATGGTGCAGTGCTTCGACGCCGCCGGCATCGCCGTCGGTGCACCCATTACCGTGGCCAGCGCCGGCTTCCAGCAGGGGCAGGGCGTGACGGGCCTGCGCGACGGCAGCTTCCTCGTGACGTGGGACAGCCTCGGCACGGACGGCACGTCCGCCGTCATGGCACGCCATTACCTGGCCAACGGCAGCGCCGCCGGCGCGGCCTTCCAGGTCAACCAGAGCCCCGTGCAAGGCAAGGCGCTGGCGCCGTCCGTGACGGAGACGAGCGACGGACGCGTGGCGGTCAGCTGGAGCGTGCAGGCCGCCGACGGCACCATGCGCGTCTTCCACCAGATTACCGGTGTCGATGGCGGCGCCGAGTTCCTGGCCGGCACCACATCCGGCCAGCCGCCCGCGGCGCCCCAGTTCACCATCGAGGAAGTGGCACCGGCGGCGGCACGGTCGGCCATGGCCCCGGCCCAGTTCAGCAATAGCATGGACGCCGGCAAGGGCGGTGGCTTCATCGACCGCGGCGTCATCGAAGCCGGCCAAATCGTCGTCGACGGGTCGGCCGACGCCGGCGCGTCGATCACGCTGTACGATGCCGGGCTCGTGGTGGGCACCACCCGCGCCGGCGGCGACGGCAGCTGGTCGATCGAATTCGCCAAGCTCAGCACCGGCGCGCACAGCTTCAGCGCCACTGCCACCGACGCGCTGGGCCAGGTCAGCGCCGTCAGCGCGGTCGTCGCCGTGACCATCGTCGCACCGGTGATCAGCGTCATCGACGGCACCGTCGGCAACGACGCCGAAGCCTGGTTCCTCGAACACGGCGCCGGCGAGAACGCGCAGACCGTCAACGCTGGCGCCGGCAACGACACCATCAACGGCGGCGGCGGTGCCGACACGCTGAATGGCGGCGCCGGCAACGACACCTTCCTGATCAACAACGCCGGCGTCACCGTCGTCGAGCTGGCCAAGGGCGGCACGGACAGCGTCATCGCCACCGTCGACGTCACCCTGGCGCAGGAAGTGGAAAACCTCGTCCTGAAGGGCGACGTGGGCTTGGCCGGCCACGGCAATGCACTGAACAACGTCGTCACCGGCGGCACGGGCGCCGATTCGCTGTACGGCGAAGCGGGCAACGACACCCTGGTCGGCGGCGAAGGCAACGACCTGCTCGACGGCGGCGCCGGCAACGACGCGATGACCGGCGGCGCCGGCGACGACACCTACGTCGTCGACGCGCGCACCGATATCGTCACCGAAGTGGCGTCGGTCGTCGGCATCGACACGGTCCGCACCAGCCTGGCGGCCTACGCCCTGGGCGCCGGCGTCGAACAGCTGGCGTACACGGGCGAAGCCGCCTTCACCGGCACCGGCAACGCGCTGGACAACGTCATCACGGGTGGCATCGGTGCCGATCGCCTCGACGGCGGTGCCGGCAACGACACCCTGGACGGCAACGGCGGCAAGGACAGCCTGACGGGCGGTGCGGGCGACGACGTGCTGCGCTTCACCAGCGGCGCCGCGCTGCTCGACGGCGGCGCCAACGGCACGCCCACGGGCGACACGGCCGTGCTGGCCCGCGCCTTCGAGGCCTACACCCGCGTGCGACTGAACGACACGGACCTGAAACTGACCGGCCCGGACGGCGAAAGTGTCGTCGTGCGCGGCATCGAACAATTCCTGTTCGACGGCGACGTCACGAAGACATGGGCCGAAATGACGGGCGATATCGCCGGCCCCGGCGCTCAGACGCTGTCCGGCAGCAGCGGCGACGACACGCTGGACGGCGGTGCCGGCAGCGACCGCCTGGTCGGCGGCGCCGGCAACGACACCTATATCGTCGACGTGGCCGGCGATGAAGCGGTCGAGCAGCCTGGCGAAGGCGTGGACACGGTGCAGGTCGCCTTCACGGCGAAAGGCACCTACACCCTGGGCGCCAACGTGGAGCACGCCATCGTGACGCCGGCAACGGCCACGGCCATCAACGTCACCGGCAATGCGCTGGGCAACGCGCTGACGGGCAATGGCGCCATCAACGCGCTGCTGGGCATGGACGGCGACGACACGCTCGACGGCGCGGCCGGCAACGACGCGCTCGACGGCGGCGCCGGCAACGACAGCCTGGCCGGCGGTGTCGGCAACGACAACCTGCTGGGCGGCGCGGGCGACGACACCCTCGACGGCGGCGCGGGCAACGACGTGATGGCCGGCGGCGCGGGCGACGACGTGTATATCGTCGACGGCGCCGGCGACAAGACGACGGAAGCGGCAGCGGCCGGTGTGGACAGCGTGCGCACGACGCTGGCCACGTACACGCTGGCGGCCAACGTGGAAAACCTGCTGTACGCGGGCGCGGCCGCCTTCACGGGCACCGGTAACGCCGAGAGCAACGTCATCGACAGCGGCAGCGGTGCCGGCAACGACCGCCTGAATGGCGGCATCGGCGACGACACGCTGGCCGGCCATGCCGGCAACGACACCCTGGATGGCGGCGTGGGCAACGACACGGCCGTCCTGGACCTGACGCGCGAGGCGTACACGGTCAGCGCCCTGGTGGTGGGCGAGACGCTGTTCACCACCGCGGGCGGCGCCAGGACGATACTGAAGAATATCGAGAACGTGCGCTTCGGCGACGTCACCGTCACGCTGGCCGAACTGCTGGCCGGCAAAGCAACGGTGGGTAACGACGTGATGACCGGCACGGTCGGCGTCGACCTGCTCGACGGCGGCGCCGGTGCCGATACGATGAGCGGCCTAACGGGCAATGACGTGTATGTGCTCGACAATGTCGGCGACGCGGTCGTCGAGGCGGCGGACGAAGGCATCGACACGGCCCGCGTGGCCTACACGGCGGCCGGCAAGACCTATGTACTGGAAGCGAACGTCGAACATGCCGTCGTCAGCGGCACCGTGGCGACGAGCCTGACGGGCAACGCGCTGGACAACGAGCTGACGGGCAATGCCGCCGCCAACACGCTCTCCGGCGACGCCGGCAACGATTTGTTGGCTGGCATGGCTGGCAACGACAACCTGCAGGGCGGTGCCGGCGACGACACGCTGGACGGCGGCATCGGCAACGACGCCATGGCCGGCGGCAGCGGCAACGACACCTATCATGTCGATGCGGCGGGCGACACGATCGCCGAACTGGCGGGGGCCGGCCAGGACGTCGTGTACTCGACGGCGGCCAGCTATACCCTCAAGACCGGCGTCAGCGTGGAATGGCTGGAGTACGCTGGCACGGGCAGCTTCACGGGTAGCGGCAACGAGTTCGACAACGTCATCGTCGGCCTTGGCGGCGCCGATCGCTTGACGGGCGGGGCCGGGGCCGACACGCTGGTGGGCGGCGCGGGCAACGACGCGCTGACCGGCGGCATCGGTGCCGATCACTTCCGCCTGGACCTGGGTTCGCTCGATTCGATTTCTGATTTCGTGTCCGGCACCGATATCGTCGAACTGGACATCGGCGGGCTGAACCTGGGCGGCGGCGACGCCGTGCAGGCCGACGCACCGGGTGCCTTCTCGTCCGACGCGGCACTGGTGCTGTTCACCGCCAATGCCAGTGCCTTGACCGCCAACGCGGCGGCACTGGTCATCGGTTCGGCGTCCAGCGACTACGAGCTGGGCCAGCATGCGCTGTTCGTCATCGACAATGGCGCATCGACGGCCATCTTCCGCTTCCAGTCGAGCGGTACGGACGCCATCGTTTCGGCGGCCGAGCTGACCCAGGTGGCCACCTTGACGGGCGTGAAGGCTGCCACCCTGGCCGACTTCGACCTGTTCTCGATGCCCTGAGCTGCCTTGCAGTCGTAGCGATGCCGACCCGCGCAAGCCGGTCGGCATTTTTTTTGGGCGCTGCCGGTCAGATGGCCGGGGCAGGGGCGGCGGCCGAGCGCCACGCCGGCAGGCAGCGCAGCACGCGGCCCGCCAGCAGGCCGTTGCACAGGCCGAGCAGCACGGCCACGCCCAGTGCGAAGCCGGTGCCTTGCGCCAGCGCCGGCTGCATGGCGCCGGCCACCGCCACGGCGTAGCGCACGCAGAACACCGTCAGCATCAGCACCAGCGGCAGCCAGCTGCCGGCCTGCGTGACGGTGCCGGCGGCGCGGTCCACCGCCACGGCGCCCTGGCCACGCCATGCCAGCAGCACGCCCACCGCCGCGGCACCCAGCCAGGCCACGTAAGCCGCTTCGGCCGCGCCGCAGCGGGCGATCTGCAGCAGCGCCAGCACCGTCATCACGGCGGGGATGATGAACAGGCTGCGCAGGCTGGCCGTGCGGGTGCGGCTGGCGGCGACGCCACGGTAGACCAGGAAGGCCAGGATGGCCCAGACGTAGAGGGGGGTATGGCCGGCGATCTGCTGCAGCATGATGGTGTCCTTGGTGGGTTGCGATGGAGCGATGATGCCGCCGGCCCGCGCCGGCCGCCATGCCGGTGCGACGAAACCGTCGCGGGCGGGCGCGAAGAGGGCTGAAAACGGTGCAAAACCGCGCAAACGCGGCCCAAGGGGTACGGAAAGCGGGCCGCCTCTCTCCTCCGGCAGAGCCGTGGCCGTGCTCCACAGCGGGGCGACAAAAACGCCCCGTTTGCCCTATAGTGCGAGGACCATTGAAAGGACCTTCATGCCCAACCTGAACATCAACGGCACCGATGCCGCGCTCGACGTGCCGGACGATATGCCCCTCCTGTGGGCCCTGCGCGACGTCGCGGGCCTGACCGGCACCAAATTTGGTTGCGGCGTCGCCCTGTGCGGCGCCTGCACCGTGCACCTGGACGGCCAGGCCATCCGCGCCTGCGTCACACCCGTGTCGGCCGCCGCCGGGAAGAAGATCGTCACCATCGAGGCCGTCGGCCAGGACCCGGTGGGCGCGAAAGTGCAGCAGGCCTGGCGCGAGATCGACGTGGTCCAATGCGGCTACTGTCAGTCCGGTCAGGTGATGGCCGCCACCGCGCTGCTGCACGCTACGCCGAAGCCGACCGATGCCGATATCGACAATGCCATGTCCGGCAATATCTGTCGCTGCGGTACCTATGGACGTATCCGCGCCGCGATCAAGATCGCCGCGGCCAAATAAGGAGAACGCCATGGGATTCATGAAAGAGCTGGCAAACACCAGCGTGTCGCCGTCGCGCCGCCGCTTCCTGCGCGTGGGCGCCGCCGCCGGTGGCGGGCTGCTGGTCGGCTTCATCCTGCCGGGATGCGACCGCAAGGAGTCGAACCGCAAGGAACTGCCGTCGGAAAAAGCCGTCGGCAGCGCCGCCACCGCCGTGTCGAACCGCGCGCCGGGGCTGGCGCCGAACGCCTTCATCCGCATCGACCGCGAAGGCATCGTCACCTTGATCATGCACAAGGTGGAAATGGGCCAGGGCACCTACACGTCGATGCCGATGCTGATCGCCGAGGAGCTGGGTGTCGACCTGGCCAAGGTCAAGCTGGAACACGCGCCGGCCGACAATAACCTGTACAGCGACCCGATGCTGGGCGGGCAGGTGACGGGTGGCTCGACGTCCGTACGCGCGGCCTGGAAGCCGCTGCGCGAGGCCGGTGCGGCCGCCCGCAGCGTGCTGGTGTCGGCCGCCGCGCAGACATGGAACGTGCCGCCCGAGCAGCTGGCCGTCGCCAACGGCACCGTCACGCACGGCGCCACCAACCGTTCGCTGCACTTCGGTGAGCTGGTCGACGCGGCCGCCAAGCTGCCGGCGCCGAAGGCGGTGGCCCTGAAGGATGCCGCCACCTACACGCTGATCGGCAAGAAGCACGCGCGCCTCGACTCGGCCGCCAAGGTCGACGGCACCGCCCAATTCGGCATCGACGCCAAGCTGCCCAAGATGGCCATCGCCACCGTGGCGGCGTCGCCCGCCATCGGTGGCAAGCTGAAAAGCGTCGACGAACAGAAGGCGCTGGCCGTCAAGGGCGTGCGCCAGGTGCTGAAGCTGGAGAACGCGGTGGCCATCGTGGCCGACCATATGTGGGCGGCCAAGCAGGGCCTGGCCGCCGCCGCGCCGCAGTGGGACGACGGCGAGCACGCCAACCTGTCCACCGCGTCGATCGTCACGGAAATGATGAACGTGTCGCGCCAGACCGGGGCGATCGCCACCGACAAGGGCAATGCGCTGAAGGAGCTGGGGCAGGGCGGCGGGCGCAAGGTCGACGCGGTCTACGAGATGCCGTTCCTGGCCCACGCCACGATGGAGCCGATGAACTGCATGGTCGACCTGCGCGCCGACGGCTGCGACCTGTATTGCGGCACCCAGGTTCCCAGCCTGGCCCAGGGCGCGGCGGCCAAGCTGACCGGCCTGCCGCTGGAAAAGGTCAAGGTGCACAACTTCTACCTGGGCGGCGGCTTCGGGCGCCGGCTGGAAGTGGACTACGTCACGCAGGCCGTGGCCTTCGCCAAGCTGCTGGCCAAGCCGGGCCCCGTCAAGTTCGTCTGGACCCGCGAGGAAGACATCCAGCACGATATGTACCGTCCTTACTATATGGACCGGCTGTCCGCCAAGCTCGATGCGAAGGGCCGGCCGGTGGCCTGGTTCCACCGCGTCACGGGTTCCTCCGTGATGGCCCGCTTCGCGCCGCCGGCGGTGAAGAACGGCGTCGATCCGGACGCGGTCGAAGGCGCGGCCGACCTGCAGTATTCGATCCCCGGCCTGCACGTGGAATACATGCGCCACGAGCCGCCGCTGCCGACGGCGTTCTGGCGCGGCGTCGGCCCGACCCACAATGTGTTCGTCGTCGAAAGCTTCATGGACGAACTGGCGCACGCGGCCAGGCAGGACCCGGTGGCCTACCGCCGCGCCCTGCTGGACAAGTCGCCGCGCCTGCTGGCGGTATTGAACCTGGCGGCCGAGAAGGCCGGCTGGAGCACGCCGTTGAAACCGGTGGCAGGGCGCAAGGTGGGCAAGGGCGTGTCGGTGCAGTTCGCGTTCGGCAGCTACATGGCGCAGATCGCCGAAGTGTCGGTGGGCCCGGACGGCGACGTGCGCGTGCATCGCGTCGTGTGCGCGCTCGACTGCGGCCAGGCCATCAACCCGGACGGCATCATCGCGCAGATGGAAGGGGGCATCGTGTTCGGCCTGACGGCGGCGCTGTGGGGCGAGATCACGCTGGAGAAGGGCCGCGTGATGCAGTCGAACTTCGGCGACTACCGCATGATGCGGATGAACGAGGCGCCCACCGTCGAGGTCCACATCGTCAACAGCCACGACGAACCAGGCGGCATCGGCGAACCCGGCACGGCCGGCATCGCCCCGGCGCTGTCGAACGCCATCTTCGCCGCCACCGGGCAGCGCTTGCGCAAGCTGCCGGTATCGTCGGTGCTGAAAAAAGCGTAACGACGGGGTTTTTTCGGGGTCGGACCTGACAGGGCCCGACCCCGGCGGCAGTCACTGCCCCGAAATCATCCGCCGCATTTGCGCAGGAATCTCGCCGCTACGCCGCCGCATCGCCTGGTCCCCATCCGGTGCATGCAGGGTCAATACCTGCGTGGCGCGGTCGTAGGCGAACGTCAGCGCCGGCACGCCCGGGGCGGGGACGACCTTGCCCGTGCGGGCATCCTTGTCGAGAATGGTGGCGGTGACGGTGTCGCCCTGCAGCGTTGCGCGGACGCGCAGTCCGACCACGGGCGGGCAGGCGCCTTGCGCGCAGGGGCGGGCAGGGCGGGCACCGGCGACGATGGCGCCGCTGCCGTCGCCGGCCAGGTAGGCGGCCGTGCCGCCGACCAGCGTGTCGCCGTTGAACAGGGCATCGTGCGTGCTCCACACGCCGGTCAGGTGGGCCGGCAGCACGGGGGCGGCGCCGGCGGGCACGATGGCCAGCGGCAGCGAAAGGGCCAGCAGGCCGGCGGCCAGCTTCATGGCCGGCGCCTGCGCCGGCTGGCGCAGCCTTCCGAGGCGAGCAGGGTCAAGAGCTTGTCCGGCGGGACCGGCTTGACCAGGTAGTCGTCGAAGCCCGCCGCCAGCGCGCGCTCGCGGTCCTCGGCCTGGCCGTAGCCGGACAGGGCGACGGCGTACAGGTGATCCGTGCCCTCGCTTTCGCGCAGCCGCTGGATGACCTGCAGGCCGTCCAGGCCGGGCAGGCCGATATCGCAGATCAGCACGTCGTAATCGCCTGCCAGGGCCAGGACCAGGCCTTCGGCGCCATCGTAGGCGGCCGTCACATCGTGTTCGTCCAGCATCAGGAAGCTTTTCAAGGTGTCGCACACGTCGACATTGTCTTCGATGAGCAGCACCTTGCAGGCCGTATGGACGGGTTCCTCGACGGCGGCGGCTGGCAGCGGTGCCGCGGTGGCGGCCGGCAGGTCGACCGTGAAGCGGCTGCCCAGGCCGATGCCGTCGCTGTGCGCGCTGATACTACCGCCATGCATGTGCACCAGGTTGCGCACCACGTTCAGGCCCACGCCCAGGCCGCCTTCGGAGCGGGCCAGCGAACGGGGGCCTTGTGTGAACAGGTCGAAGATATGGGGCAGCACGTCCGGTCCGATGCCAGCGCCGTTGTCGCTGACCGTCAGGCGCACGTCGCCGCCATGCGCTTCGGACTGCAAGGTGATGGTGCCGCCGTCCTGGGTGTACTTGGAAGCGTTGCCAAGCAGGTTCGACAGCACTTGCGTCAGCCGGACCTGGTCGCCGTCGAGAACGACGTCGGGGTCGTGCAGCACCACGCGCAACTGCTGGCGCCGTTCGGCCACGCGCGGCTGCACCGTCTCCAGTGCGCGCTCGACCATGTCGGCCAGCGCCAGCGGTGCTTTCGTCAGCGTGATCTTGCCGCTGCTTATGCGGGCCGCGTCCAGCAGGTCGTCAAGCAGGCGCGCCATGTGTTCGACCTGGCGGCTGATGACGCCATGCAGCGTGGCCAGCTCGCGCGAGGCCTGCGGCATCCGGTCCAGCATCGCCGCGGCCATGCTGATGGGTGCCAGCGGATTGCGCAGCTCGTGCGCCAGCATGGCCAGGAATTCGTTCTGGCGGCGGTTGGCCGCCTCGGCCTCGTCCTGCAGGCTCTGGGCGTTCACGGTGGCCATCACCAGGTGGGCATTGGCCTCGCGCAGCTGGGCGTTTTCGGAACGGGCCTGGGCCAGCGCCGCGCGCAACTCCGCTTCGCGCAGGGCGACGTCGGAAAGCGGCTGTTCCTGGTCCGCCATGATCTGCCTAACTGCCTGACTGCGCGGACGGGTGCCCGGACAGCATGCCGTCGAACTGGACCCGGGTCGCGTCGATCTCCAGGCCGTGGTCCGTGATGCGGAAGGTGCGCAGCGCATGGCTGTGCGACACGCCGCGCATCTTGACGACGGTGATTACCTTGCACAGTTCGCCAGCCATCTCGACATAGCGCATGGCGATGATGCCGTCGGCCAGGAAGGCGATTTCCGCCTCGGAGAAACGCAGTTCCGTGAAGCGGTCTTCCATGCCCAGGGTGACGAGCACCGTCACGCCCAGCTTGGCCAGGCTGGACAGGATGCGGAACACGGACAGGCGGAATTCGCGGCGGAACTCCGGTGCCAGGTACAGCAGCACCTCGGACAGCGAATCGAGTACGACCCGCTTGGCACCGGTGGCGACGATGGTGGTGAGCAGGTCGTCCAGCAGTTCGTCGATCGACAGGTCGAGCGAGCGGCTTTCGACGATGGTCACGTGGCCGGCCTGCACCATCTCGGCCAGGGCCACGTTGCGCAGGCGCGAGGTGCCCTTCTCGAAGTACGCGGCCACACCTTTCTCGCCCCGGCGCACGCCTTCGGCCAGGAACTGCGTACCCAGGATGGTCTTTCCCGAGCCGGACGGACCTGCCACCAGCACGGAATGCCCTTCGGGAATGCCGCCATGCAGCAGTACGTCCAGCGACGGCACGCCGGACGAGACCAGGCGCTTTTCCCGGTCCACCGGATGGTCGGGCAGGCGGTCGTCGGCCAGCGGCGGCAGCAGGCGGGGGAAGATGCGCAGGCCGTCGTTGCCGATGCGGAAGGTGTGCATGCCGGACATATGGGCCTGACCGCGCATCTTGACGACGCGGATCTTGCGCACGGTCGAGTTATCCTGCTGCAGCTGCGACAGCGACAGCACGCCGTCGGCAACCGTCATGATGGGATTGGCTTCCTGGTCGATGTGGACGTACTCGCCGATCAGAAAACTGGTGGCCTGCCAGCTCGTCATGCGCGTGCCCAGTTCCTGTATGAAGTACTGCAGGTCGGCCACGCCTTCGCTGCCGGCCTTGGCCGTTTGCGCGACGGAGCGGAAGGAGTCGACGAAGACGAGGCTGGGCGCGAAATCCTCGACTTCGCGCATGATCCGTTCCAGCACGCCGGAGAAGTCGCCCGCGCGCAGGTCCTCGGCCAGGTTGATGTAGCGGATGGCGCTGCCGACCTTGTCGAGCTGGAAGAAATCGTACTGCTGCTGGTAGCGCAGCATCTTCAGGGGCGGTTCGCCCAGCACCGTGAAGAACAGCGCGCGCCGTTCCGTGCTGGCCAGGGTAAACATGATCTGGTGCGCCAGGGTGGTCTTGCCGCTGCCGGGAGCACCGGCGATCAGGTTGAAGGAATACTCGCCCAGCCCGCCGCCGAGCAGGGTGTCCAGTCCCGGCACACCTGTTGCCAGCATGCCCAAGCTTACTTTGTCGCTCATTTACTTCTGCTCCCCTGCATTTTTTTGCGTCAGTGCGCCGTTCCAGGCGGCGTCCAACAACCTCGTCGTCAGTGCTTCACCGATCAGGTCGGAAAGCAGGCTGGTGAATGTGACCAGCAATGCCGCGTTCGCTTCAGAAGCGAGCTGCGGCTCGGCGCGGCCCAGATCCTGTTGCAGTATCTGGAACAGCGCTTCCGGTGTCTGTGCGGTAGGCCCCATGGTCAGCCAGTTGAATCGCGCCGACAGCACGCGCCCGGTGCGGCCATACAGCGCACCAAAGCCGCCGTCGCCAATCAGGGGACTCAGGTGTACGGCCAGGGTTCGCCACGGCAGCAGGTTGTGCTCGGCGAACGCGGCCGCGTCCGCGCCGTCGGGTTGCGCCAGCATGGCCTGAATCAGTCGCTGGCGCTTGTCGTCTTTTTTATCCATGCATGCTGATCAGTGTGGATGGGTTTGCTTGAGCGGTCACGCCGCTTGTCAGCAGGCATTATATCGCCTGGACTGGCCGGGACTGCGTACTGCTGAGCTCAAGGGCCGGCGCTGGTCGGGCGGCTTGCATCCACTAACCCCTGCAGGCCATAGTGGCATTGTTGATACGATAAGGCAATCACGATATGGCAATCACACGACCCGCCGCATCGAGATGTCTCGCTGCCGATAACAGTATTGCAAGTATAACCGGGTGCGCGTGACGCCGGGTCGCATTGTTTTTGACGAGCCCGGCAGAAAAAGGCCTGCCGTGCTATCCTGCCCGGCCTCATTTTTCACGGCCCGCGCACGCAGGTCTTTCTCCATGCATTCCGCTCCAGATCCGAACCTCCCCACCATCATTGCGCCGCGCGGCGCCGGCTCGGCCGAACTGGCGCTGGCCGTCGGCGGCCTGGCCATCGGCACCGGCGAATTCGCCTCGATGACGATCCTGCCGCTGGTCGCGAACGACCTGGGCACGACCCTCCCCGCGATGGGCCACATGATCAGCGCCTATGCGCTGGGCGTGGTGGTCGGTGCACCCCTGATCACGATTTTCCTGGCCCGCATGCCGCGCCGGCTGATGCTCGTATGCCTGATGCTGATGTTCGCGGTCGGTAATTTCCTCGGCGCGCTGGCGCCCACACCCGGCCTGTTGATCGCGGCCCGATTCGTGGCCGGCATTCCGCACGGCGCCTACTTCGGCGTGGCCGCGCTGGTGGCCGCCGCCCTCGTCACGCCGGACAAGCGGGGCCAGGCCGTCTCGCGCGTGATGCTGGGGCTGACGGTGGCCAATATCGTCGGCGTGCCGCTGGCGACGTGGCTGGGCCAGGTCATGGGCTGGCGTTCGGCCTTCGTCATCGTCGGCCTGCTGGGCCTGCTGACGGCGGCCCTGGTGAGCTTCTTCCTGCCGGCCATTGCCGCCGGCAATGCCAGCCCCCGGCGCGAGCTGGGCGTGTTCCGCCGCCTGCAGGTGTGGCTGACCCTGCTGATGGTGGCGATCGGCTTCGGCGGCCTGTTCGCGCTGTATACCTATGTGACGCCGACCCTGCTGCAGATCACGCACGCGTCGCCGGTGGCCATTTCGGTATTGCTGGGCCTGATGGGCGTGGGCATGACGGTCGGGAACCTGGCCGGCGGCTGGCTGGCCGACCGCTCGCGCACGGCCACCATCTTCGGCGTGCTGATCTGGAATGCGCTGATGCTGGCCTGCTTCAGCTGGACGGCGCCGCACCTGTGGCTGGCCGGCTTAAACCTGTTCCTGATCGGCACCGGTATCGCCGTCGTGCCGGCCGTGCAGACGCGCCTGATGGATGTCGCCGGCGACGCCCAGACGGTGGCGGCGGCCTTGAACCATTCGGCCTTCAATATCGCCAACGCGCTGGGCGCCTGGGCCGGCGGCATGGCGATTTCCGCCGGCATGGGCCTGTCGTCGACGGGCCCGGTGGGCGCCGTGCTGGCGCTGGGCGGCATCGTCGTGCTGGGCATCTCGCTGGCCGTGGACCGGCGCGCCGGTCCGGCATCGGCGCTGGCGGCCGCAAAATAATTTGCTTCGGGCCGAACTGTAGGCCGTTTGCGCGGTCGAACCTGACAGACGGTTGCAGCCGGTAACACGTATCGGAACACCACCGCTCGCTGGTCGGAGTAGCATAAGGATAGTGATACTGATACCGATAGCGATGCGGCTGGCAGCTGCGGTCGCCCTCGTCAGATGCGCGTCGCGAAGAATACGGTAAGAATCGAGCGGGCGGGAACGATGGACATCATGCATGATGCTCAGAACTGGCAGCTGGACCGCTATGCGGGCGAGCTGGGGCCTTTCCTGAACCAGTTGCGTGACTATGCGCTGTATATCCTCGATCCCGACGGCATCATCCGCAGCTGGAACGCGGGGGCCGAACAGCTCAAGGGCTATTCGGCCGATCAGATCCTGGGCCGCCACTTCTCGATCTTCTATCCCCCCGAAGAACGGGCCAGCGGCAAGCCGGCCCAGGCGTTGGCCATGGCCGCCCGCAACGGCAGCTACGAGACCGAAGGCGAGCGCCTGCGTGCCGACGGCTCCCGCTTCTATGCCGCCATCCACATCAGCGCGCTGTACGACGCCGACCGCGAGCCGCGCGGTTACGTCAAGCTGGCGCGCGACATCAGCGCCGCCAAGGCCAGCGAGATTGCGCTGCGCGACAGCGAGGCACGTTACCGCGCCCTGTTCGAGCACAGCAACGACGCCATCGTCGTGGCCCTGCTGGAAGGGACCATCCTGTCGGCCAATCCGGCCGCCTGCCGGCTGTTCGGCTACACCGAGCAGGAATTCCTGCAGCGCTCGCGCGACGACATCGTCGACATGGGCGACCCCCGGGTCGAGCCGGCCTGCCATAAACGGGCCGAGACGGGCGAGGCCACGGCCGAACTGACCTTCATCCGCAAGGACGGCACCCGCTTCGAAGGCAGCGTCACGTCGAGCCTGTGGCAGGACAGCCAGGGCCGCGAACTGACCAGCCTGATGGTGCAGGATGTCAGCCGCCGCCGTGCCGAACAGGAATCGCTGCGGCAAAGCGAGAGCCGCCTGCGCCTGCTGTACGAGCACGCGCCGGTGGGCATCGTGCTGTCCGACCTGAACGGTGTGCTGATGTTCGCCAACCGCAAGTTCATCGAGATGTCCGGCTACCCGGCCGGCGAGCTGGTGGGGCACCACTACCTGAGCCTGTCCATTCCGGAAGAGGCGCGCAGGACGGCCGAGCTGATGCGGTCCTTGTTCGCCAACGAAGTCAAGACGGTCCAGCGCGAGCGCCATATGCGGCGCAAGGACGGCAGCGCCTTCTGGGTGCGGGTGACGGCCAGCACCATGCTCGACGAGAAGGGCCGGCCGGAATACGCCATCGGCGTATTCGAGGATATTTCCGAGCGCAAGCAGGCCCAGCTCGATTCGGCGCGCAGCGAGGACCGTTTCCGCGCCACCTTCCAGAACGCGCCGCTCGGCATTTCCGAAGCGTCGCTGGAAGGGCGCATCGTCAACGTCAACGCCAAGCTGCTGGAGATCCTCGGCTACGCGCGGGAGGAACTGATCGGCCGCTACTTCGTCGACCTGACCCACCCGGCCGACGTCGAGCAGACCACGCAGCTGTACGACCAGCTGCGCACCGGCCAGATCGACCATTACACGCTGGAGAAGCGCTACCTGCGCAAGGACCAGTCCTTCGTGTGGGTCAAGGTGACGGTGTCGCTGCAGCTGTCCGACGGCAAGCCGGAATACAGCATCGCCATCGTCGAGGACATCACGGAGCGCAAGAAGGCCCAGGAAGACCTGCGCCTGGCGATGGAGCGTTCCTACCACCTGGCCAACCACGACGCGCTGACGGGGCTTGCCAACCGGGCCCAGTTCAACGACCGCCTGCGCGATGCACTGGCCTACGCCCGCCGCGACGGCCATATCGTCGCGCTGCACCTGCTGGACCTGGACCGTTTCAAGACCATCAACGACTGCATGGGCCACCTGATGGGCGACCTGCTGCTGCAGGCCGTGGCCGGGCGCATCACGTCGCATATCCGCGCCACCGACCTGGCCGCGCGGCTGGGCGGCGACGAATTCGTCGTCATCCAGACCCACCTGGCCGATCCCAGCGCGGCCGGCGCGCTGGCGGACAAGCTGGTGGACGAGCTGTGCGCGCCCTACCTGCTGGAGGCGCAGGAAGTGCACAGCGGTGCCAGCATCGGGATTTCCCTGTACCCGAACGACGCGGACGACTGCGAGCAGCTGATGCGGCTGGCCGACCTGGCCCTGTACGAGGCCAAGCACCGGGGCCGCTACAATTTCCAGCGCTACCGCGACGAGATGGGCGCGGCCGTGCGCGAGGCGCTGCGGCTCGAGCAGGAGCTGCTGCGGGCCCTGCACGAGGACGAACTGGCACTGCACTACCAGCCCCAGTTCGACATGCGCACGGGCCGCATCACGGGTGTCGAGACCTTGCTGCGCTGGCGCCACCCGGAGCGGGGTCTGCTGACGGCGGCCGACTTCATCCACGATGCGGAGAACGCGGGGCTGATGCTGCCGATCGGCGAGTGGGCCCTGCGCACCGCCTGCGCCCAGTACCGCACGTGGCTGCGCAAGGGCTTCGACGCGCCGCTGACCTTGAACGTGTCGTCGCGCCAGCTGAAGCACCCCCGCTTCATGCCCGTGCTGCGCGACGTGCTGCAGGTCACCGGGCTGGCGCCGGGCAGCCTGCAACTGGAGCTGCGCGAGAGCCTGCTGCTGGACCCGAAGTCGCCGGAAGCCTTCCTGCGCCAGTTGAAGGGTTCGGGCGTGCAGCTGGCGCTGGATAATTTCGGCACCGAGCTGACGGCACTGTCGTCGCTGTCGCGCTACCCGCTCGACGTCGTCAAGCCCTGCCGCGCGCTGGTGCGCGAATCGCTGTCCGGCGTGCCGCAGAACTCCATGCTGGCCGCCATCGTCGGCGTGGCCCACGGGCTGCATCTCAGCGTCTGCGCGGAAGGGGTGGAAACGGCGGCCGAACTCGATTCGGTGAAGCAGCATGGCTGCGATTCGGCCCAGGGCAACCTGCTCAGTACGCCCGTCGATGCCGAGGCGATGGCACGCCTGATCGACTTCCACGCGCACTGAACGTGGCGGGCGGCCGGGCAGCGGCCCGGCTTGCTATACTCGGGCCGTTTTTTTCACGGGCCCGACCCCATGACCGACCACAACCACGACCATGACGGCGATGACGAACTGATCCAGGAACTGGCGCTGGCCGGACAGGGCATTGCCCTGGTCAAGATGGAAGGCCGCGTGTTCCTGCGCTTCGACGGCACCGTCGACGAGGCCGGCCTTTCCGTGCCGTATGCGCTGGTGCCGGCCCAGGGCGTGCTGGCCAAGCCGTCCAAGTGGCGCAAGCTCGAACGCGACGCCCGGGCCGCCCTGATCGCCGAGCGCGCGAACGAACGGGCCCGGCGCGAACTGGACGAACACGTGCGCGCCTTCGTCCGCGAGCTGGCCGAAGAGTGCGAGGAGGCCGGCCTGGCGCCGATGGACTTCCTGCGCACCCTGGCGGACCTACAGACCTCCGAGCCGGCCGGCGCCGTGTTCGACCGCATCCGCCAGCGCCTCGGCCACGCCGTCGAACGCCAGCGCGAGGAGCAGCATGCCGAGCGCACCCGCCAGAGCATCAACCTGGCCGAATACCCCGCCTCGTTCGACGTGGCCCGGCGCCTGCCGCGCCGCTTCATCGCGCTCCTGGGGCCGACCAACTCCGGCAAGACTCACAAGGCCATGGAGGCGCTGGCCAAGGCCGCCAGCGGCGTCTACCTGGCACCGCTGCGGCTGCTGGCGCTGGAAAACTACGAGCGCCTGCTGGAAGTGGAGCGCCATGGCAAACCGCTGGCCGTCAGCCTGGTGACGGGCGAGGAGCGCCGGCTGGCCGAAGGCGCCACGCACGTCGCCAGCACGGTCGAGATGCTGGACACGCGCACGGCCGTGGACGTCGCCGTCATCGACGAAATCCAGATGCTGGCCGACCGCGACCGCGGCGCCGCCTGGACCGCCGCCGTCTGCGGCGCGCCGGCCCGCACCGTCTACCTGGTCGGCGCGCCCGAAGCACGCCGCGCCATCGAGGCATTGGCCGAACGGCTCGAATGCCCGCTGGAAGTGCACGTCCTCAAGCGCAAGGGTCCGCTGGCGATGGAGCCGGGCCCCGTGCGCAAGGTGAAGAACCTGCGGCCGGGCGACGCGCTGATCGCGTTCTCCCGCCGCGACGTGCTGATGTGGCGCGACATGGTGGCCGAGATGGGCCACTCGGTGGCCACCGTCTACGGCAACCTGTCGCCGGAAGTGCGCCGGGCCCAGGCCCAGCGCTTCCGCGACGGCAGCGCAGACATCGTGGTCGGCACCGATGCCATCGCGATGGGCCTGAACATGCCGATCCAGCGCATCGTGATGACGGCGTCGATCAAGTTCAACGGCGTCGAGGAGGAAGAGATCCCGGCCGCGCTGGCGCGCCAGATCGCCGGCCGGGCCGGCCGTTACGGCATCCACGAGGAAGGCCTGGTGGCCGGCTACGACGCCGACACCCACGAGGTGATGCGCTCGCTGCTGAAGGAAAAGCCGATTCCGCTGGGCACCAGCGGCTTTGCCGTCGCCCCCACCCTGGAGCACCTGCACCGCATTGCCGCGGTCACGAACGAGACGGCGCTCGCCAAGCTGCTCAAGCGCTTCATCCACAATATCGACGTGCCGGACGGCTTCTTCTATCCCCGCATTACGGAAGAGCAGAGCGAACGGGCCGAGTGGCTCGACACCCTGCCACTGACGGTGGCGGAAAAGTTCACCCTGTCGCTGGTGCCCGTGACGACCCGGGTGGCATCGCTGCAGGGCGCATGGGAGCACTGGGCCATGTCGCTGGCGAAGAAGAAGGTCACGCGGCTGCGCACGGACGACCATGTGCTGCACCACATGACCTTGCAGGAAGTGGAGGACATCTGCCGCCTGTATTCGGCCTACGCCTGGCTGGGCTACCGCCTGCCCGAATATTTCCCCGACGTGGCACTGGCCCAGGACATGTCCCGCGAGGCGTCAAGCCGGGTCGACTCGATGCTGCAGGACCAGAACGCCTCCGCACGGCGGCGGCGGCCGCGACGCTAGCACCCCATCGGAAAATTCCGGGACAGTCCCCGAATCTTCCTATGCGAACGTCCCGGACGCTTGGCGTCAGCCCGTGACTTCCACCACGCGGCCGTGCAGCGGCTGTACGGGGCGGGCGTTCATCCGGTACAGCTTGCGGAAGGCGGCCAGCTGGGCCTTGGAGATGTCGACGGGCTGGCGCATTACCTGCCAGTGCACGCCTTCGCTGCAGGGCGGCGTCGTCAACGAACCCAGGTAGCCATAGTAGTGGTGGTCGGCCGGCAGCAGCGTGGCCAGGTCGACGTCGCCCGCCACCGCATGGTGCTCGCCTGCATGGGCCGGCAGGTCGGCGAACAGGGGATCCAGGGCGGCGTTTTCGCGGCCCTCCTTGAACAGCACGGCCACGACGGCCAGCTCGCCGGCGTCGTTGCGGTGCACCAGGTGGGCCACCAGCGGGTAGTGCTTGCCGTTGACCGTTTCCTCGCTGGGCGTGTGGAAGTGGAACTGCAGCAGCTTGTAGTCGCCGCTGGCCAGGTGCACCTTGCCGCCGTCGGCCAGGTTGACCTGCACAGTGTGGCCGTTGTTGACGATATCGGCGCTGCTGGCCGTGTAGCCGAAGTCGATCGGCGCCGGCGCGCCCGCCTTGGCGTGGCGGATGTCGATGGGCGACTGGGCGTGGCCCAGCTTGCAGGCGGAAAAATCCGCTTCCAGCTCGGCCCAGTGGGCCGTGCCCGCCTTGCCCGTGTATTCCCAGTGGGCGGCAGCCTTGTCGGCGGCTTGCGCGCCCGTCATGGCCGCCAGGGCGGCAGCCACCAACATCATTTTGGTTTTCATCGATACGCTTTCTAGATAGGTCAGTGACAGCGGGACGCCCGACAAGACTTGCATCCCGCAAGTGGTCACAGTAGCAAGCTCGGCGGTAAGATTCGGTTAAGGCTTGCTGAGCCGAAACTTAAAAGCTGCCTTGCATTGTTGACGACGCATCAAGACTGTTTGAACCGTGCGCTGCTTGCCGCACCACGGTATGCCGACCACACTGCCAGCTCTTCCATCAGACAGGAGCAGCCCATGCAGGACACCTCTTGGTACCCGTCGCCCTTCGGCACGGACGATGAAATCGGCGCGGCCAATCGCATCACTCCGGAGCGCGTGCTGCAGGCCGTGCGTCTCGTCAAGACCGGGCGCACCTATCCGCTGGCGGTCCCCGTCAGCAAGGACTTGCCCGCCTTCCGTCACCGCAGCTTCAAGCTGTACAACATCCAGCCGGGAGAGCAGGCCGGCATGACGATGGGGCCGAACAAGTTCACCTTCAACGACGAGCTGGCCGTGGCCTGGACCGGGGTCGGTACCCAGCTCAACGGCATCGGCCATATCGGCATCGACAACGTCTACTACAACGGCAACCGCGCCCAGGATTTCGTGACGGTGGAAGGGGTGACGAAGCTGGGCGTGGAGAAGGTGCCGCCGCTGGTGGCGCGCGGCGTCGTGCTGGACATGACGGCGCACTTCGGGGTCGCGACCGTGCCCGGCGGGACCGAGTTCACGGTGGCCGATATCGAAGCGACGCTGGCACGACAGGGCATCGCCATCGAGGCGGGCGACGTGGTGCTGTTCAATACTGGCTGGCTGGAACTGATCGGCAAGGACAACGCCCGTTTCCTCGACGTCGAACCGGGCATCGACATGGCGGCGGCGCGGTGGCTGGCCGCACGCGGCATCGTTGCCTTCGGCGGCGATACCTGGGCCTCCGAGGTCTATCCGAATCCCCGCGGCGAGGAGTTCCCCGTCAACCAGTTCATGCTGGCCAAGGAGGGAATCTACAACCTGGAGCTGATCGACACGCGCTCGCTCGTGCGCGATGGCGTCTTCCAATTCCTGTTCGTGCTGGGCCAGCCCCTGTACGTGGGCTCGACGCAGGTGAACATCAATCCCGTCGCGATCTGCTGACCTGGCCTGTGATTTGTGATAACGTTTTCAGATAACTATCAACTGGAGACGTCATGCACCGACAAGGAGGCCGGCTGGAACTGGTGGACGCCCTGCGGGGCTTCGCCATCGCGTCGATCATGCTGTTGCACAATATCGAGCACTTCGACCTGATGCACCGGCCCGACGGCCAGCCGGCCTGGCTGACGGGTCTTGACCGCGGCGTATGGGATACGCTGTTCTTCCTGTTTGGCGGCAAATCCTACGCCATCTTCGCGCTGCTGTTCGGCGTTACCTTCCATTTGCAGTTCTCGGCACGGGCCGCGCGTGGCGAAGCGTTCCGGCTGCGCTTTGCCTGGCGCATGGTGCTGCTGCTGGCCTTCGGCCTGGTGAACTCACTGTTCTACCAGGGCGACATCCTGTCGCTGTACGCCGTGCTGGCCTTCGCGCTGCTGCCGGTGGCGCGCCTGCGCGACGGCGCCGTGCTGGCCATTGCGGCACTGCTGCTGTTGCAGCCGGCCGCGCTGGTGGCCATCGCACAGGCCATGCCGCAACCGGCCGCGACCTTGCCTGACCCGGCGTCGTGGGCGTATTTCGGCCGCAGCACGGCCTACCTGGCGCATGGCTCGCTGTGGGACGTCTTTGCCGGCAACCTGACGAACGGCAAGACCGGCGTGATCCGGTGGAGCTTTGAAAACGGCCGGCTGTTCCAGATCCCCGCGCTGTTCATGGTGGGCATGGTGGCGGCACGGCGCGAGCTGTTCGCCGTCAGCGATGCCAGCCGCCGCTTCTGGCGCCGCGTGCTGCCGCTCGCCGTGGCTGCCTTCGTGGCGCTGTACCTGGTGCGCGTCAACCTGGGAAGCTGGATCGCCGCCGAGGGCTTGCGTCGGCCCGTAGCCGTCATCGTCGAATCGTGGTCGAACCTGGCGTTGATGGTCGTACTGGTGGGCGTGTTCTCGCTGTTGTTCCTGGCAGGGGCGCCGGCCCGGTGGCTGATGCGCCTGGCGCCGCTCGGGCGCATGAGCCTCACGAGCTACGTGCTGCAGTCGCTGGTGGGCACCAGCTTGTACTACGGCTTCGGCCTGGGGCTGTACCAGGTCACGGGCGCGACGGTCTGCCTGCTGATCGGCATCGCGCTGGCGCTGGCGCAGGGCGCCCTGTCCGCCTGGTGGCTGCGGCACCACCGGCAGGGGCCGCTGGAAGCCCTGTGGCACCGCGCCACGTGGCTTGGCGCACCCCGGCCGGTCATGGCGCCCAGCGCCGGTTGAAGCCTCAGCCGGCGTCGGCCTCGTCCAGCCACACGATGCGGCCGTTGCCCGCTTCGTTCAGCCGCGCCGTCAGCGCGGGCATGGCCGTGACGGGCAGGGTGAAGGCGACGCGCACGTCGTCGCCATGCCTCACCTCGTCCAGCTGCGCGCCGGCCCCTTCCAGCTCGCGCCGCAGCAGGCCTTCCAGCGCATACGGCACGGCGCAGCGCAAGGTATGAGCCTTGACGATGGCGATGCGCTCGGCCTGCAGCAGGGCCTGGGCCACGCTGTCCGTGTAGGCGCGCACCAGCCCGCCCGCGCCCAGCTTGACGCCGCCGAAGTAGCGCACCACGGTGGCCAGCACGCCTTCCAGGTCCTGATGGCGCAGCACGTCGAGCATGGGGCGGCCGGCGGTGCCGCCCGGCTCGCCGTCGTCGACGGCGGCGGACTGGCCGCCGGCCAGCAACGCCCAGCACACGTGGGCCGCGCCGGGATGTTCGGCTTTCAGCCGTGCCACCACGGCCTGGGCGGCGGGCCGGTCCGTCATCGGCTGGACGCAGCAGATGAAGCGGCTTTTCTTGATGATCAGTTCGGCGAAGCAGGGGGCGGCGAGCGTGTGCGGCATCGATGGCGGCGGCGGTGAAAGAAGGCGATTGTACCGCGCCGGCACCGTAGGTATTTCCAATCGCTCATGCGTTGGAGGCCATGGTAGTCTGGACCGTGGCCCGCCGCCCTCCGGTCGGTGGCGGCGCGGCCGAGGCAACCTGGGAGGTACGATGGAACCAGCACTGAACCGGCGCTCGGACATGGCCCTGGCCCGCATCATCGATCATGCCGTGGCGGTCGCTTGCACGCACGGCTGGCGCTATGCGGCGCATTATCTGGAAAACCATGGCGTGAACGCGGCCATCGTGCGCCGCGTGATCATGGGCGACGGCAGTGCCCGGGCCGGCGGCGGTTGCCCGACACCGTGGTTCGGCGTGCCGGCGCGCGAGCGCGAGCGCGAGCGGGAGTTCGAAACGATGAGCGACGGCGCCCGGGGCACCAAGTCCTGAAACCCGGCGTGTTCCGTCAGGTGGCCATTTCCGACGCCTGGTCGGCCCGCTGCGCGCGGCCCCCGGCGCGGCGCCGGGTGGGGTCGTACAGTACGCGCATGATGGTGGCCGTGCCCACGCAATGCATGCGCAGGAATTCCTCGGCATAGTGCCGGTCATGCCGGCCCAGCAGCACCAGGGCCTGGTCGATGATGGTGGCCAGTTCGCCGTTGTTGCGGGCGCACCCGGCGTGGGCACGCACGGCGGGACTGCGCGCCGACAGCTGGGGAATGGATTTGCGCACGCGGTCGTCGCCCAGCGCGGGATGCCGCGGATCGCCGTCCCGGCGCGGCCCCTCCCGCGACAGCACGCGCAGCGCCACGTGGCGCGGCACCTCGCGCATGCGCATATGCCGCCAGGCCTTCACGGGCCCCCACAGGATATCGATATCGAGTGCCGCGGCGACGGCAAGCGAGGTGTGTTGGTCGTGGCGCTGATCGTCGTTCATCCTGGCCACGCAAGAGTCGTTGACGAAATCGGTTGGCGTGCCTGCGGTGCTGCGTCGTGGAGTCGGTTCTCGTCTTATATGCTGTGTGCTGCCTGCCTCGCTTCATCGCGGGTGACTTGCATCCGCGCTGCTGGCGCGGGGCGGTGAAGGTGATGGATGTGTGACCTTAGCACGTAACGGCGGCCGTGTTCATTGAATTTGGCAATGGATTTCGCGCGCGCGGTCGGCATGAAAAAACGGCCCCGCCAAGGCGGGGCCGGGAAGGTGCAGTGCCTCTTCAGGCGGCGCGGCGGCGCAGTGCGGCCAGGCCTGCCAGGCCCACGCCCAGCATCAGCCATGCGCCCGGTTCCGGCACGGCCGTCAGCGGCGCGGCCGTGTAGCTCACCGTGACGTCGGCCAGGTTCGAGTCGAGGAACAGGCCGTCGCTGAAGGCCAGCGGGGTGGTGCCCAGGCCGATCACGTCGAAGCGGATGTGTGCCAGCGCGCCGCTGCCGGTCACGCCAGCCGTCGGGCCGAGCAGCGTGTTGAAGACGAACGACACCTTGCCGGCGCCGTTGTCGATCACGTCGTAGCCCGAGTAGGTGGCGCCGCCGGTGCCCAGGAAGGCGCCTTCGGTGACGGCGGTCGCGCGCAGCACGGTTGGATCGTACGACAGCGAGAACTGGTAGGCATACAGGTCGCTGGCATCGTCGATCAGCACCGACAGGTCGACGGTGGAGCCGACGATGGCCGGATTGGGCGAGGCGTCGATCGACACGACGGTTTCGGCTTGGGCCGCGCACGAAGCGGCGCCCAGCAGGGTTGCGACCAACAGGCGGTTTTTCCAGGCTTGCCAACTATTCACGTTTTTTCTCCTTTGTCCCGCGCGGCCCTTGCCGCGCGGGTGATCGATGGTCCGCCGGCGCGTGCCGGCGAAGGAAGTCATGCGGCGGGCCGGCTGCCGGCCCGCCTTGGGCTCAGTTGCAGGCGGTGCCGGCGGGCAGGCTGCGCGCCACGCTGGCCACGTCGCGCACGTCGACCACGCCATCGGCGTTGACGTCGGCGCGGGCGTCGAAGCCGGGCTGGCCGGTGCGCTTGCCCAGCGCCGCCTTCACCAGCGCCACGTCGGTGCAGCTGATGCTGCCGTCGCCGTTCACGTCGCCCGTCAGGCGGATGCGCAGGTCCGCGTTCGACACGTCGAAGAACACGTTGCCGAGCGCCTCGACCTTGATGCGGGCCGTGCTCGTGGCCAGCGCCGGCAACGTCACCGACTTGCTGCCCGTGTTCGGCGTGCTGGCCGCCAGCACGTGCGGGTAGGTCTTGCCGCCGTCGACCGACAGCGAGATGCGCACGTTGGCCGTGTTCACCGGCGCCACGTTGGTATTGGCCACGCTCCACGTCACGGTCTGGGTCGAGCCGCCTTCCACCGTCGCGGCGCTGTTATGCGACGTGACGAGGAAGGGGCCGGCGTTCTGCGCCAGGGTCAGTTTCGTGCTGGCGCTGTTGACGCCACCCTGGCCGTCGCGCGCCGTCAGCTTGAAGTTCAGCGCGGCCGGATTGGCGTTGTCGCCCGCGCCGCGGTAGCTGGCCGTCGGCAGGTATTCCGAGTAGCAGTCGATGTCGGCGCCGGTCGGCGTGGCGGCCGGCGTCGGGCAGGCACCCGTTTCGGCATTGGTGTTGTTGACCAGGATCTGCGGCAGGTCCGGGAACACGCGGGTCGGGACGGCGGTCGTGTGGTTCTCGCCGGGCGAACCGTACTTGATCGAATCGGCATTGCTGACGATGGCGCGCACGCCGAACTGGCGGAACAGCGGGCCGTTGACCTTGCCGTTGCTGAGCAGGGCCGTGCCGTCTTCGCCGCCGATGTCGTTCTGTTCCCACATGTACGTGATGTCGTCGCCGTCGGCATCGACAGCCGAGCCGGTCAGCGCGAACGGCGTGCGCAGCGGGATCGTGTAGCCCTGTGCCACCGTCACGACGGGGGCTGCGTTGCCGGTGGCGCTGGTGGTGCCGCCGCGCTTGGTCAGGCCGCCCACGGCCACTTCGCCGACGAAGCCGCTGACGCCGGCCGAGCCGTTGACGATTTCCAGTGGAGCTACGTTGACCCCGGCCAAGGTGCCGCCGAAGGTGGCCGTGAAGCCGCCGTCGGACAAGGAACTGATGGTGACGACGCCGCCGTTCGGCCAGCCTTCGATGGCGCGAATGGCGTTGCGCAAGGCAGTCACGGTGTAGTTCGTGCCGCGCACGATCGGTGCCGACAGCTTGCCGTTCCAGCGCACCTGGAACTGGGCGCCGTTGGTGGTGAAGCCGCGCAGGGCCGCCGTCTGCACTTCGTTGACGTTCGTTTCGGCGCCGGACGTGTACGCGACGATCTCGTCGAAGCTGCGCTGCGACCAGTACGGGTCGCTGTGCGGCTGCAGGTTGTCCGGGCCGCAGATGCCGGCATAGGCCATGATCGACGAGCCGCTGCCCGGTTCGACCGACGTATCCGGATTGCGGTTGCCACCCGTGCAGCTGCCGTTGGTGCCGTTGAAGGTGTGGTTGCCCGCGAACTGGTGGCCCAGTTCGTGGGCCACGTAGTCGACCGCGAAGTAGTCGCCCACCGGCGTCGGAACGCCCGTGCAACCCTGCGCCTTGCCGCTCGCGCCCACCACGCCCAGGCTGGCGATGCCGCCGCCGTTCAGGCCCAGCGCGATGTGGCCGACATCGAAGTTGCCCGCGCCGGCCAGCAGGCCCGTGACGATGCGGTTGCGGCTGAGCAGGCTGCTGCTGCAGCCTTCGGCCTGGCTCGGCGTATAGCAGGCAGTGGCGCCGCAGGGACCGTTCGCGCCCGTCATCTGGGCGTCGGTATCCAGGTTCAGCGCGTCGGTGGCGTCGATCAGCACGAGGCGGATCGAGGTTTCGTCCTCATACACCTGGGTGACGCGGTTGATCAGGGTGACCTTGGCTGCCGTGACGTTGGCCGAACCGCCGAAGTAGCTCGCATACGACGGGTCGGTGACGAGGGCCAGGCGGTAGGTGCGCAGCTGGTTGCCGGTAGCCGCGTCGACGCTGGTGGCATCGCTGACGACGTGGAAGGTGGCATCGCTGCTGCGTTCGCCATCGCTGGCTGTGATCTGGTAGGCCCCCGTGTTGCCGCCCCGGTCGGCGGGCAAGGTGGCCTTGACGGCGCCGTCGGCGCCGGCCGTGGCGACGACGGTCTGCACCGGCGCCGCATCGCCTTCGGCGCGTACCACCAGCGTGACGCTGGCACCCGGCGTGAAGCCGGCGCCGCGCACTTCCAGTTTGTCGCCGGCGTGGTAGAAGCCGCGCGTCAGGCTCAGCTGCGCTTCGGCCAGGTCTTTTTCCAGCAGGGGACCGTGCTGGTTCGGCAGGTCGCGGCGGTGATAGCTGGCATACAGGCTGTCGTCGAGGTGGTAGTAGGGATCGACATACCAGCTGCCCTGCGACGAACGCACCGAGGCGTGCAGGCCCAGTGGCGTGATATCCATGCGCAGGGTCGCGTTCGGATCGTCCACGCCGCGGCCCTTGTAGGTCTTGATTTCAGGGTGTTTCGCCGCCAGGCCCGCTTCCATCACGGGCGAATCGACGATGACGAAGCGCTGGTAGCCGCCGTCCGGGTGGGGCAGCGAAATGGTCTGCTGGCCCGTCACGGCGCCGTCGCCCCGTTCCTGGGGCGCGCCGGCCGCCAGCGATTTCATGCCGTGCTTGTCGAGGGTGGCCGCGTGGAACTTGCGAGGCTTCACCGAGAGTTTCTTCGCGCCGCCGCCGACCACGAGGGCGTCGGACGGAACAGCCACGCTTTGCCAGAAGGCGGCGGCGGCCTGCGTGGTCACCGGGGCCGAAGCCTGGGCCGCGGCGGCATGGGGCAGGATGGCAGCCCAGCCGAGGGCAATGCACAGGGCCAGGGTTGTTCTAGCACCGGGGCCACGCGGGTTGCGCGGCTTGTTCAGCCCATCCTGGTGGGACAGGGTCGAAAACTTGATACTCATGCGGTGTCCTTTCGCGTCTTGGGTTCTCTACACTTCGTGGTTGTCGTGCTGGTCCATCGTTTTCGGGATGCGTCATTCCGATGCGGGTCGCCGTCTGCGCGGCGGTGAATTGCATGGCCGGCATGTAAATAATGCAATGCAAGCCAGGCAAGTATTGACCAATTGCACTCTTGCTACAACCGGTATCGTCGAGGTGTAGTAAAGCGCGCAACATCTGCCGGAAGAGGCTTTGACGGCTGCGCGGAAGTGCGGTAGACGCGAGGGGAGAGGGGAAGATGGCAGGTGGGGACGGCGCGCGCCCCCTGCCGCTGCGCGATGCCGCGGCCTTACTCGAGGGTCCAGATGTACTGCAACTGCAGCCATGCATCGACCGCCTTGCCGTCGACCTTGGGCGGCGTAAAGCGGCACTGTGCCAGGCCGATCAGCGCTGCCTGGTCCAGGTCGGCATAGCCGCTGGATTTGCTCACGTCGGCATAGGCGATGCGCCCTTCGGCGGTGATGAATTAGGCCAGCGTGACGCCGCCGGTCTCTTCATAACGCAGCGATGCACGGGGCCATACCGGCTTCTCGCAGCTCTCCAGGTCCACCGTGGCCCGCAGCGGTTTCGTGCCGGGAACAGCCCGCGTCAGCGCGGGCAGGGCTGTCAGCACGCCCGCTTTCGCCGCCGCGTTGGCATCGATGGTACCGAGCGCGGCGCGGAACACGGGAGCCATGCCACCATGCCCTTGCGCGGCGGCCTCGTAGGCGGCGCGCAGGGTGGCCGGCCGTTGTGCCCACTGGTAGGCCAGCACCAGCGCTGCCGTGGCGTCCGGCACGTTGTCCTGCGCCGCCAGCGCGCGCGCCAGGTCCAGCCAGTACGGCCCGTATGACGGCATCAGCGCGAGCGACCGGCGCAATACCGTTGCCGCCTCGGCCGCTTGCCGGTTCTTCAGGTAAGCCAGCGCCAGGGCGCGCCGGTTCTCGGGCAACCACGCATGAATGGCCTGGGGCTTCTGCAGCACATCGACCAGCGCCGTGCCGGCGTCGTCGACACCGGTCGCTTCGCTGTACGGGCGCAGTTCCTGTCCAGCCGCCGCCGGCAAGTCCTTGGGCCGCAGCTGGGCCATGCGCGTCATCAGCGCCAACTCCTTCACATGGTCGCCGCTGCCGGCCTGGGCCAGCAGCGCCGTGATGCACGTCTCGCTGCTGACGCAGCCGGCCTGCGTGGCCAGCTGGGGCGCGAACCCCGATGCGCCCGCATGGCCGGCAAGGGCCGCGCACAGGGCAAGCAGAAGAAGGGGGCGGCGGACGGACATCATCGAATGCTCCTGGCGGCAATAAGGGACAGCGATGGTAGCCGAAATTTTGTCCTGGAAATCTATCTAAAACTATCGGAAGCGATTGCCGATGCGCGCCGACGGCGGCCTCTGGGTGGCGTGCCGGATGATAGGATGGCGTTTTCGATATTTTTCAATGCAGAGGAAGCCATGACCGTATTTGCAATGCCCGTGTTCGACGCCACCGTCATCTACGAAGGCAAGGAACTGTTCAAGGGCAGGGGCGCGGCCAGCATGTGGGCCGACAAGCTGGCCGCGGAGATCAAAGGCCCCGTCACGGTGGAAAAGATCGGCACCGGCTGGGCCTTGTGCGGGCGCAGCGACGATGTCGAATGCAAGTGGGGGATTTATGGGCAGCGCTTGAAGCGGCTGGATTGAGCGGCTATTTGATGGGCCAGAACCAGATCTCCATCGAGCTGAAATAGCAGCTGCGCGCGCATTCCTGGAAGCCTCTCGTGGAAGAAGCGATCAGGTCGATGTGCCCGCCACTGACCACGCTGCCGAGCTGGCGTATGCGGAAGAATGACACTACGCCGGAACGGGTACCGATTCCGTCAATGGCTGCCTTTTCATCCTTGTACACTTCAGGGCGACCCCACAAGCGCTTGAGGATGCCTGATAGTCTGCCCTGTCCGGTTTCGATGCCCCTTCCCGCCAGCGATCCGCCCTTGGCTTTCATGTTTGCTCCCAGCAGGGGAATGCGCGCCCGAAGCAGGGCAATGCTCATACGGATCGCACAGGTGTCCTGAAATGCGGGATGCTTGACCACGTCGGACCAGCCGATTTCTGCGTAAAGATCCTCACGGGTTTCGCTTTTGGGGTAGTGTTTCTGCAAAGCGGAAAAAGTAGGCTTCATGACGTCGTTCTCCCTTTCTGACATGGATAGAGCTGCTGCAATTGCCTCAAAATGAGTTGCGAGGCGTTCTCCTTTCTCTCCGACGCCGGTAATTTCGCAATCAAGGCCGCGATTTCATAGGCCAGGTCCGGCGTCTTCAATACGTTTACGTCACACCACAGGCGGCCTTCCGCGCTGTCCCGCACACCGTCGAGGTAGCTATAGGCCTTTTCTCGCTCGATGTAGTGGTGCGGCGGCATCGGCATCTTCTCTGGCTGCCGCATCATCTTCACAAAGCCATCGCCGTTCATCGTGTAACTGCCTCCAGCCGCTGTTGCTGCCAGCGGGCATATCAGGGCGACGCATAACCACTTTTTCATCATGACTCCTGCGAAAGAATGGGGATCCATTCTCGCATCAGTGCCGCTGCCTGCCTTTGGCGGGCGACAAGGCGTCACGCACTAACGCGATTCAGCGGCTCATATATCCATTTTGTATAGCAATTGATAAAGAAGGAATAGATTGCCATTCTGGTATGGGGCGTAGGATTTCCCGGTGCGGTTGTTGTACGACGACTGCATGCGCTACACGCTTTGACACTCCGCACTTCATAAAACCAAGACAGAGGAGACACATCAAATGCATTCCCCACGTTTTCCGCGAACCATGCTGGCAGCACTGATCGCCGAAATACTCGTCGCCGGTGCCGCTTCCGCCCAAACCACCCTCGATCCCGCCATCGACCCCGCCGCGAAAGTGGTGGTCAGCGGCATCCGCGCCTCGCTCAGTTCCTCCCTGACGACCAAGCGCATGCAGGACGGCGTCGTCGATGCCGTGTCGGCCGAGGATGCCGGCAAATTCCCCGACACGAATATCGCCGAATCCCTGCAGCGGGTGACGGGCGTGCAGATCCAGCGCAATAACGGCGAGGGCCGTTATATTTCCGTGCGGGGCCTGGGGCCGGAATTCAATAATGTGCTGGTCAATGGCCGTACGCTCACGAGCGATACGGGCGGGCGCGAATTCTCCTTCGACCTGCTGTCCTCCGACCTGATCTCCAAGGCGCTGGTCTACAAGACGTCGCAGGCCTTCCTGCCCGAAGGCGGGATCGGATCGACGGTGGATATCCAGACGGCGCGGCCCTTGTCCGGCAAGGTGGGGCATTCGTCGGTGATCAATGTGTCGTCGTCGTGGGATTCGAATTCGAAGGACTACACGCCCAATGCCGCCGCCATGTATTCGTTCGCCAATGCCGATCGCAGCTTCGGCGTGACGGGCTCGCTGTCCTATACCGACCGCAGCTCGAAACAGAACAAATCCATCACGGATGCGTGGAATTACCGCGATGTGTCGATGATCAACGGCGACCTGAATTCGCGGGGCCTGACAATGGCCGACGTCACCACGCGCAAGCTGTATATCCCACAAAGCTTCGGCTACCAGCAGGAGAACGAAAGCCGCGAGCGCCTCGTCGGCAACCTGACGGTGCAATACAATCCCAGCCCCGGCTGGAAGATGACGGCCGATGCGCTGTATTCGCGGCTGGACCAGCGCAACGCCGTGATCGCATTCAGCGACTGGAACAATCCCGTCCAGCTTGGCGTCAAATACGACGGCAACGACCAGATCACCAGCTTCCTGCGTCCTGGGTCGGCTTTCTATGCGAATAACCCCGCGCTGGCGGGACCGGGAAAACTGCTGGGGGAAGCCAATTCGAACGACATGATCGTCAAGGGCGGCGACCGGCTGTCGGTGACGAAGGCCTTCGGCTTCAATTCGAAATGGCAGCTGGCGCCGGACTGGAAACTGGAAGGCGATGTCTCCACCTCCCGCACCACGTCGAAAACACCGGATATGTGGGTGGTGGCGGGCATGGTGCCGCGCAACGGCGATACGCTCACCTTCGGCCCGATGCCGTCGCTGGTCTTTGGCGACAATATCGCCGACCCGAATGCCGTGCGGGCCCACGCCGTATCGAATGGTGACGTGCGCAATAGCGACAAGCTGCACGAAGGCCGCATGAACCTGGCCTGGAACCACGAGCTGGGTGCTTTCCGTGGCATCGATTCCGGCGTCGGCTATTCGCAGCGCCGGGTGGGCCGCACCGAATGGGAAAGCGATTCGTGGAATGCCTTCAGCGGTTATCACGTGGCGCTGCCGTCGTCGCTGTTTACCGTCACGCCGCTGGACGGCTATTTCGGCGCGCAGGCGCCGTCGCATTACCTGCGCTTCGATCCGTACGCGTACATGGCCTACCTGAACCAGCCTTCGCTGCTGGCGCAATCGAACGACCCGGCCCTGTATTCGGACCTGTCGCGCTATCCGAACGGCCCGATGGCGATCGATTACTCGCGGCCCGCGTCGACCTGGGGCGTGAAGGAAAAAGTGTCGAGCTTCTTCATCGATACGCGCTGGGAAGGCGAGCGCTGGTCCGCCAGTGCCGGCATCCGCGCCGTGCACGTCAAATCCCAATCGGCGGGCATCAGCCGCGTGCTGCTGTCGGCAGTCAAGAGCCCGAACGACACCACGTATATCCTGACGTACGGACCCTCCGCCGCGACCACGGTCGACAACAGCTACAACAGCTACCTGCCGTCGGCAAACATCAAGTTCGACGTGACGAAGGACATGCTGCTGCGCCTGGCCGCGTCGAAAACGGAAACCCGGCCGACCTTGAGCCAGATGGGCGTCGACAACTGGTACGGCGGGCGCTATGGCGATGTGCAGACGGGCGGCGGCAATCCCTACCTGAAGCCGATGCAGTCGAAGAACCTGGACCTGTCGTACGAATGGTATCTGTCGAAGACCAGTTATGTCAGCGCCGCCGTGTTCTATAAAAAGGTGTCGGACTTCCTGGAGACGCGGCTGGAAGATATCCGCCTGCCGCAATACGACGAGGTGGTGCACGACTCGCGCATACGCAATGGCCAGTCGGGCAAGATCAAGGGCGTGGAGCTGGCCGGCCAATACCTGTTCGATACGGGCGTGCCGTGGCTGCAGGGCTTTGGCGTGATGGCCAACTACACGTTTGTCGATGCCAGCGCCAGCCGCGAAGGCGATACCGGGGCGCTCGAGTGCGGCTATCCCGGCCTGTCGAAGCAGTCGTACAACGCCTCGCTGTTCTACGAGAACAGCAAGTTCCACGCGCGGGCCAGCTACAACTGGCGCAACCATTTTTCCGTCGACTGCGGCGGCGGCAGCACCTTGCCCCGCAACCGCGCCGCCTACGGCCAGCTCGACGCGAGCCTGCGCTACAACGTCACGTCAACCATCGCGCTGTACGCGGACGGCATCAACCTGGGCAACAAGCGCATGCGCGAGTACGCCAGCAACGAGAGCCAGTTCCTGACCTTGGAGGACGTGGGGCGGCGGGTGAATTTCGGGGCGCGGGTGGCGTTCTAAGGCAGCAGGGCAGGGCGGGCTCGACCGTAGGCGCGGTGGTAGACTGCTTGCTCCGATCGTTCACGGCTGGGTGCCGCCATGCTCCTGACTCTCCCTCGTCCCGCCTTGCGGCCGTTCATCGGGCAGCTGTGGGTGTCGCGTTCCAGCGGGACGCAGGCGGCAACGCGGGAACACGTGCTGCCCACCGGCCAGATGCACATGGTGTTCCGGCTCGGCGGGCCGGCATTGCGCGTGTTCGCAGGGGCCAAGGACGCACAGGGCAGCACCATCGCCACGCCCGTGCTGGGCGGCGCACGGAGCAGCTTTTATGTGAAGGAAGTGGGCGAGCCCGTCGTGTCGGTCGGCGTGCAACTGCTGCCCGGCGCGACCCAGGCGCTGTTCGGCGTCAGCGCGGCCGAGCTGGCCGAAACGCATACGCCGCTGCCGGCGCTCTGGGGCGCCAACTCGGCGTCCTTGTTGCACCAGCTTGCGGAGGAAAGCGATCCGCAGCGCCAGCTGAGCCGCCTCGACGCTTTGCTGGCCGCACATCTCCCCGCGACACCGGTGCTGCACCCCCGCGTCGCACAGGCCCTTGCCGCCTGTGCACAGGGCCGGCGCGTGGACGACATGGTGGCGCAAAGCGGCTACAGCCATCGCGGCTTTATTGCCCTGTTCCGGCACGCCACCGGCATGAGCCCGAAGCGCTACCTGCGCCTGCTGCGCTTCCAGGCCGTGCTGGCGGCCATGCGCGACAATCCAGCGGCGTCGCTCAGCGCGCTGGCCCATGGGGCCGGCTACAGCGACCAGGCCCATATGACGCGCGAGTTCACCGAGTGCGCCGGCGTGACGCCATCCCGCTACCGCCAGCTGGCGCCGGTCGCCGCGCACCATGTCGCCGTCGATGCCGCGCCAGGACGTCAAATTTCTTCAAGACGGGCAAGCGTGAACCAGCGATAGTGTCGACACCAGTTTCGATATCCATCACCGGGAGACATCATGATCCATGAACTGTTTGCGTACCTGTGTGTCAACAACGCCGGCGCGGCGATCGATTTTTATCGGAAGGCCTTCGGGGCGACGGAGAAGTTCCGGCTGACCGAGCCCAGCGGCCGCATCGGCCACGCCGAGCTCGATTTCGACGGCACCACGGTGATGCTGGCCGATGAGTACCCCGAATTCAATATTCTCGGCCCCCGTCCGTCGGAAAGTACGCCCGTGACGATCCACCTGCACGTGGACAATGCCGATACTGTCGTCGCCCGCGCGCTCGATGCCGGCGCCACCTTGGAACGGGAAGTGCAGGATGAGTTCTATGGCGAGCGAGGAGGCGTCGTGCGCGATCCGTTCGGGCACCGGTGGAATATCGGGCACAGCATCGAGGAATTGTCGCCGGAGGAAATGCAGCGGCGGTATATGGCGCTGTTCTAGGAAGCGAGGCGGGAGCGGCGTCGCTCAAGCATGGCCATGGATACCGTAGCGATAGCTGCCGTCCGCGTCGTATGGCCAGATGTCCCGGCCAAGGAGCCGCTCGTAGATCTTCTGCAGTTCCAGGCCGTTGCAGGCATAGGTCGGCGTGCCGACATTGAACACCATGAAGCGATCGACCAGTTTCCCCGCCGTGGAGGCCATCGCCACATTGGGATTCTCGGCTGAATTGTAGTCGTCCTGCGCGCCGTGCTGGAAAGCCGACAGCAGGCGTCCGTCGAGCTTCTTCATCAGTGCATTGGCTTCAGGGCCGAACAGCTGCGGGTCCTTCTCGCTGACCGCCTGGAAAACGATCTTTTCATAATGCCCCAGGCCGGCGAGGCGCCAGACGGACATCAGGTCGTAATCGGACACATAGGTGATGCCGTTCTCGGTCGCGAGGCCGGTGGCCGCATCGCTTTTTCGCTTTACATGGGCCGGCTTGGGTTGGAATTTCCCATGGAAGTAGCGGGCAGGGCGCTTGGGGCAACGGATCACCACCAGCAGGGCCTCCTCCCGCGTGAAATCGCACAGCACATCGATGTCAAGCGGACTCATGCCCGACAGCCTTGAAAAGTGGATGTCCTGGTCGCTGACTTCGTGGCGTTGGGCCATGTCGTGCTCGAACGACGCTGCAAGGCGGTGACTGATCTTTGACGGCATGATCTTCTCCCGGACGTGGAAAAGACAGTGTTTGCCTGATCCCCGGTCGTGTCAACCGGAAGGCGGACAGCATCGCCTGACGAAATGAGAAAAAACCCCACGAACGCAAATCCATCGCTGATCGGTAACGTCTCCCGCGGATTGCCCGAACCTTCACGGTGATGGACACCCCTGGACGTTCTTGAACGTGATCCCGACCAGAGGGAGACCAGACGTCACTTTCCTATGCGCACCGAGCCGAGCCAGAATGTGCTTGGCGAAGAGTGCACACATCTGCACATCTGCGCGCCGGTTCATGAAGAGAGGTCGTCAGTAGCAAAACCGATGAGTTGAGCGTGCCTGCTCCAGGCTGACAGCCGTTGGCTCAACTGTCGCTGCCGGAGCGGCCTGCCTGCCCGTCACGCCTTGGACGACTGATCAGCCGTCTGGCTCACAAGGTCGACATCGTGTGGTCGCACATCAGTGGCGTAACCGTGCCGGCGGCATAGCATGATCGAGTGCGCCACCTTGGATACGCCAGGGCTTGCGATCAATTCCCTCATAACATCCCTCTCGTTGAGATATTATCTTTGCGCCATCAAGCAAATGGATAACGTGATTGTTTGCGGGGCAGAACTCGGCCGAGAACACATCGACAGTGGCGGAAGGCGTATGTGGAAAAACAAAAGCGTAGGCGATTCCCAGATTTTCGACTACACGCCTCCAGACGCTTGGCACCCCTCGCGGCTTGCCAAGGAACGTTCAGCCATGATCGCCCTGCTTGAACGAGGGGTGCCAACGGATGAGCATGGCTGGCTTAACCTGGCATGGCGCCTGCCTGCCGGACTGCGCAGCGCGCTGATCAAGGAGCTCGCGGCTGGCAACTGGATTGTCTCGATCTCGGATACGGGGTGGCCCCATCCGGGCAGCGTCGTCGTTACCATGTGTGAGCGATTCCACGCGACTCGCCCGGTGCTGCCGCAGGGAGTGTCCTGGCGCGCCGTGAACGTCCCTCACTACTGGCGCGAGGAACTGAGCGAAAACAGCGGCGGCACCGAATTCTTACTGATCACTTAAGCGTGGCAGGCAGGCGCCTCGCTGGCTGACGCCTCCGGCATCGCTTCTCCACGCGGATCGGAGACAGCGCCATGCACATGCACGTGCTCCACGAGGGCTAGCTGGGCAGGCAGTAAAAAGTCGGATCGGGCAGCGCGGACCTACGATTGTGATGAGGCAAACGATACGGTTTGGCGCAATTCGTCAGCCTGTGCATGGCACGCATTCTGTATCGCATGCATGGTACGACTTGCTCTCGAGACGTATCTTGACGGCCAAAGCGCGCGTAAGCAACGATCGTTTTCCGAAGCGACCTGAGAGCGACCAGAAACAAAAAAGCCCACGAACGCAAATTCGTGGGCTTTCTTGAGAATTCTTGGTAGGCCGTGCGGGATTCGAACCTGCGACCAACGGATTAAAAGTCCGCTGCTCTACCAGCTGAGCTAACGACCCAAGGTAAAACTGTTCAATCTTTGCAAGTGGTAGGCCGTGCGGGATTCGAACCTGCGACCAACGGATTAAAAGTCCGCTGCTCTACCAGCTGAGCTAACGACCCCTTGCAGTACAACGCTTTACAACGTTCTTTCGAGTGGTAGGCCGTGCGGGATTCGAACCTGCGACCAACGGATTAAAAGTCCGCTGCTCTACCAGCTGAGCTAACGACCCTCCGAAAGAAGCGGGATTATAGGATGCCCGGGCGGCTGTGTCAAATGCTGCTGAGCAAATTACCGTTCAGCAGCGCGCGCCGGGCCCATCCCGGGACCCCCGGCTTACTTCGCGCCCAGGCGCTCCTTGGCCGTGCGGGCGGCCGTCGTGTTGGGGTAGGTCTTCACCAGCTCCTGCAAGGTCTTCTTGGCGTTGTTGACGGCCTTCAGCTCGGTCTGGCAGCTGGCGATGTTCAGCATGGCGTCCGGGGCCTTCGGGCTGTCCGGATACGTCTTCACGACCTGCTGCTGGGCCAGGATGGCGTTCTTGCAGTCGCGCTGGGCGTAGTAGGCGTTGCCCAGCCAGTATTGGGCGTTGGCGGCGTAGATCGAGCCAGGATAGCGGCGCACGAAGTTCTGCAGCGACGTGGCGGCGCCTTCGTAGTCGCCTTCCTTGAACTGCTGCATGGCGGCGTCGTAGGCATTCTGCTCGGACTGGTCGACGGAAGCGGTCTTGCCGTCTACTTCCACTTCGCGCGGTTCCAGTTTGCGCAGGCGCGCGTCCAGGTCGGCATAGAAATCCTTCTGGCGCTTGGTGGCGATGGTGATTTCGTTTTCCAGCACTTCGAGCTGGCCGCGCAGGCGCGCGATTTCCTGCATGGTCTGCTCGTGCTGGTTGATCAGGTCGAGCGAGACGCTCTTGTCTGCCTTGTTGTCGAGGCGGGTGGTGACGTCCTTCGTCAGCGCTTCGACCTTGGCACGCAGGTCGAGGATGGCGCGGCGCGCCTCGTCGTCGTCGAAGACGCCGGCCGATGCGTGCATTGCGAAGCTGGCCAGCGCCAGTACCAGGGCCGTCTTGGCGGATTTGATCATGTTCGGAACGCTTTCAGAGAAAAAAACGGGACAGCGCAGTATAACTTGCGCTGTCCCGTCGTACCCGTGGGACGGGTGCGTGCTGCCTGGATTACTTGTAGACGATATCGGCACGGCGGTTCTGCGCCCATGCTTCCTCGTTGTGACCTTCGGCTTTCGGCTTTTCCTTGCCCAGCGAAACGGCTTCGATCTGGCCTTCTGGCACGCCCAGGGCGGTCAGCGACTTGCGCACGGCTTCGGCGCGTTTCTGGCCCAGGGCCAGGTTGTATTCGGCGCCGCCGCGTTCGTCGGTGTTGCCTTGAACCAGGATCTGGCGGTTGCTGTTCTTGGTCAGGTAGCCGGCGTGGTTTTCCACCACTGGCTTGCCGTCTTCACGCACGACGTAGCTGTCGAAGTCGAAGTACACGCTGCGGTTGGCCAGCACGCCTTTCGGATCGTCCAGCGGGTCGATCGACTTGGTTTCCACCGGTGCGACGGTGCGGGTCTGTTCCGCAGGGGCGGTCGTTTCGGCCGGCTTGCTTTCCACCACCGGTGCTGGCTCGGTAACCTTCACCGGCGACGAGCAAGCGGCGAGCAGGGCTGCACTGCTGATGATGAAGGCGAGATGTTTTACATTACCCATTTTATTTCTCCTGGTCGTTGTGAAAGGTTTTTGACTACGTTTACTTCATGAAAGGACCCCAGGTGGGCTCCTTGATTGCTCCCGCCTGGATCGTCAGGCGCTGCTTGACCCGGCCGTCCACCGATACCACGGCCAGGGCCTTGCGTCCGCCCGATTCGGTCGAGTACAGGATGTACTTGCCGTTCGGGGCGAAACTGGGGGCCTGGTCGTTGGTATTGTCGGACAGACGGGTTTCCTGGCCGCTCGCCAGATCCATTACATACAGCTGGAACTTGCCGCCGCGCTGGGAAATATAGGCCAGCGACTTGCCGTCGGACGCAATGCGCGGGCTGATGTTATAGCTGCCGGTGAACGTCACGCGCTGCGCATCGCCGCCGTTGGCGCTCATGCGGTAGATCTGCGGGCCGCCGCTGCGGTCGCTCGTGAAATAGATCGACTGGCCGTCGGCCGAGAACTGCGGTTCCGTGTCGATGCCGCTGCTGTTGGAAATGCGGCGAATGCCGCCACCCGTCGAATTGGCGATGTACACCTGCGTGTTGCCCGACTTGGACAGGGCCAGGGCGATGCGGCTGCCGTCCGGCGACCAGGAAGGCGCCGAATTGCTGCCTTTTTCGTTGGCGATGACGGTGCGTTGGCGCGTGATCAGGTTCTGCACGTAGATCACTGGCTTTTTCTGCTCGAACGACACGTAGGCCACCTTGGTGCCGTCCGGCGACCACGACGGCGAAATGATCGGCTCGTTCGACGACAGCGCCAGCTGGACGTTCTCGCCGTCCGAATCGGCCACTTCCAGGCGGTAGGAGCGGCCCTGCTGCGTGACGTAGGCAATGCGGGTGGCGAAGATGCCGCGCACGCCCGTCAGCTTCTCATACACGTCGTCGGCGATCTTGTGGCCGGCCAGGCGCGTGAACTGGGGCGCGGCCTGCTGGTCCAGCTGCGACAGCTTGGCGTTCTGCACCGTCGACATCAGCTTGTAGCGCACCGTGAAGCTGCCGTCGGCGCCTTTTTGCACGGTACCGACGACGAGGGCGTCGGCGCCTTTCGCCTTCCACGCGGCCAGGTCGACGTTATTCGTGTCGGCAATGGTGCCGGCATCGATGATCTTGAAGGCGCCGCTGCGCTCCAGGTCCGTCTTGATGATTTTCGAGATCTGCGTGGGCGACACGGATTCGTCGCCGAAGGCGGCCACGGCGACGGGAATCTGGTTGCTGCCGACGCCGGTGATTTCCACGCGCAGCTGCGCATGGGCGGACAGGCTGGCCAGCACGCCGGCCGTCAGGATCAGGGTATTGAGTTTTTTCATGGTTCGCATCAAGGCAAGTCTTTCAGTTTGAATGCGGCGGTGATTTCCCGTTCAACCGTACCGTCTTTCTTTTTTGGCAGAGGCGACGATTTGCTGATCGCGTTCTCCACGGCGGTATCGTAGGCGGGAATGCCGCTGCTTTTTGTTCTCCGGACCGAAATAATTTCCCCAGTTGGTAATTGCGTGATCTGGAACTCGGCACTCGGGTTGCCCGGAAGGTCCTGGCTGCCCGCGTAGCTGATATTGCCCTTGATCTTGGCAGCGATGGCCGCGCGGTAGCCGCTGTCCATCCGCGGCGCGGTCGATTTCTCGGCCGTGCCCGTGCTGCCGGCGGCTGCACCGAGAATACGACGCATGTCTTCGGCACGCTGTTTCTCCAGCTTGGCCTGCGATTCCGCCGCGGCCTTTTTCTGGGCCGCCAGTTTTTTCTTGTCCTCGTCTTTTTTCTTCTGCTCTTCTTTTTCTTCGGCCAGCTTGCGTTCTTTGTCTTCTTCTTCGCGTTTTTTCTTCTCGTCGAGCTTCTTCTGCTCGGCCAGTTTTTCCTTGCGCTCGTCTTCCAGCTTCTGCTTTTTCTTCGCTTCTTCCTCGGCCAGGCGTTTTTCTTCCTTCTTCTTCTCGCGTTCCTTCTTCAGCGCGATCTCGGGATCGACCTTCGGCGGCGCCACTTTTTCCGGCGGCGCCACTTTCGGCGGCGGCGGTGGTGGCGGGGCCGGGGTCGGCTCCGGTTCCGGCTTCGGTTCGGGCTTCGATTCCGGCACGGGCGGCGGCGGCGGGGCCGCCTGCTGCGTCGTCAGGTCCCACACTTCCGCTTCCACGGCCACCGGTTCCGAGTTCTGCCAGTTGATGCCGCCCCACAGGAACACGAACAGCAGTGCGTGCATGCCGATGGCCAGGGCGAACGAACGCCAGCCCGTTTCCCGCCGGGGCACCCGGTAGGGACTGCCGGACGAACCTGCGCCGCCTGTTGCTGCTGATGTCGTCATGCTGTTATTTCGTTGCCAGCGCGACCCGCGCGATGCCCATTTTCTTTGCTTCGGAAATGAGCTGGATCACGTCGTCGTATTTGCTTTCCTTGTCGCCCGCAATCAAGACTGGGTAATCGGGATTGTCCTCGTGCAGCGAGCGCAGCTTGCCCACCAGCGCGTCGCGGTTCGGCACCGTTTCCGGCGCATCGGCATTCTTGCCCGCCACGCCGATCGACAGCGCACCATTCGGCTTGATCGTCACCTGGATATAGGCGTCCGGCGGACGGGTCGACTTTTCCGCGTGCGGCAGGTCGATCGAGCTGGGATTGTTCGAGCTGGGCATGACCATGAAGATGATCAGGAGGCACAGCATCACGTCGATATACGGCACGACGTTGATCTCGGACTTCAGCTTGCGGCCCCGGCCGCCGCGCATTCCGCTGTTGAAGGAAGAAGCCATGGCGTCCCCTTAGCGCGACTGACGCTGCAGGATGTTGGAGAATTCCTCGACGAAGCTCTCGAAGCGGATCGCCAGGCGGTCGACATCATGGGTGAAGCGGTTGTAGGCAACCACGGCCGGAATGGCGGCGAACAGGCCGATGGCGGTGGCGATCAGCGCCTCGGCAATGCCGGGCGCGACGGCCGACAGCGTTGCCTGCTGCACATTGGCCAGGCCGCGGAACGCGTTCATGATGCCCCACACGGTGCCCAGCAGGCCGATGTACGGCGACACGGAACCGACCGAAGCCAGGAAGGCCAGGTGCGATTCGAGCGCATCCATTTCGCGCTGGTAGGCCGCGCGCATGGCACGGCGGGCGCCGTCCAGGATGGCACCCATGTCCAGGGTCTGCGGGCTGGCCGCGCCGGCCTGCTTGCCCTTGATGAATTCGCCCATGCCGGCCTCGAAGATGCGGGCCAGCGCGCCGTTGCTGGCGCGGTTCGAGCTGGCGTTCTGGTACAGCGCGTGCAGGTTGCCGCCGGCCCAGAAGGTTTTTTCGAAATCGATGGTGAGGCGGCGCGCGGCGCGCACGTCGAACATTTTCTTGAAGATGTAGGTCCAGCTGACGAGCGACACGCCAAGCAGCAGCGCCATGATCAACTGGACGATCAGGTGGGCATTGGAGATGAGGGCGATGAAGGAAAGATCTTGGGTGGCGTTCATTGTTTCTCGGTCTGGTTTGTCGGTCTGTTTATTGGTCTGGCTGCCGCCGCTTGCTTTGCCGCTGGTTTTGCCGCCGGTTCCGGCGGTTTACCTTGCCGGAGCACCGACATACGCCGTCATGCGCGCCGCCACGGCGTCGGGCAGGGCGCGCGGACGCAGCGCGGAGTCGACGCAACCGACCTTGACAAGCGCCGTGTTCAGCCGGGTCGTGCCGCACCATGCTTCCTGGCGGAAGACGATGGAAGCGCGTCCCAGCTTTTCGATAGTCAACGTTAAGTTTAGTACATCGTCCAGCTTGGCCGGCGCATGATAGTCCGCGCTGACATTCTTGACGACGAACATGGCGTCATGTTCGGCCAGCAAAACCTGCTGGCCCACGCCAACGGCGCGCAGCCATTCAGTGCGCGCCCGTTCGAAGAACTTCAGGTAATTTGCGTAATAGACGATGCCGCCCGCGTCCGTATCCTCGTAATAGACACGGACTTCCCAGGTGAACTCTGAAGACATGGTTGGATTGACACAAGTGTTATTAAGCAACATTCTACGTCATTTTCTGCAAACGTTGCCGAAAGTTTGCTGACGCCACGGAAAGGGCGAATCATGCAAGGCAGGCACGTCCAAAATGCAAGTCGGCATTAGACCAGAGGCCGGCTGCGCGCTTGACGCCTGTAACAATCCCTTACGTTTCCGGCGTACTCAGACGCGCTTGATCGTCATGGGGCCGGGGCCCTGGCAGGTGGGCATCAGCTCGATCTGGTTGACGTTGACATGGGGCGGCAGGGTGGCGATCCAGTAGGCGGTGGCGGCAATGTCCTCCGGCGTCAGCGGCGTCGTGCCTTCATAGACCTTGGCGGCCGCCGCGTCGTCGCCCTTCAGGCGCACATTGGAAAACTCCGTGCCGCCGCACAGGCCCGGCGCGATATTGGTGGCGCGCACGCCCGTGCCGACCAGGTCCGCGCGCAGGTTCAGGGTGAAATGATCGACGAAGGCCTTGGTGGCGCCATACACATTGCCGCCCGGGTAGGGCAGGTGGCCCGCGACGGAGCCGAGGTTGATGATCAGGCCGCTATTGCGCTGGACCATGCCGGGCAGCACGGCCCGCGTCATCGTTACCAGGCCGCTGCAGTTGGTGGCGATCATGGTTTCCCAGTCTTCCAGCGAGGCCTCGTGGGCCGGCTTGACCCCCAGCGCCAGGCCGGCGTTATTGATCAGCACGTCGATATCGCGCCAGCCGGCCGGCAGCGCTTCCAGCGCCGCGTGGATGGCAGCCTTGTTCGTTACGTCCAGCGGCACCGTGCGGACGGAAGGCCCCAGCTCGGAAGCAAGGGCGTCCAGCCGGTCCTCGCGGCGGCCTGCGATCAGCACCTTGTGGCCGTTGCCGGCGAAAATGCGCGCCATCGCGGCGCCGAAACCGGCCGTCGCGCCGGTGATAAAGACGATCATGGTGGGTATCCCTGGTTGAACCGGACAATTGTAGCCGAGTGCGCGCCAGTATGGCGGAAGCGGCATGATTGCCCAGCCATGGGGCGGTTGGCAAGCTGGGCAGAAGAGGGAAGCAGTGAAAGGGTGTCAGACACCGGTTTGTGGGCAACATGTGAAAACCGGTGTCTGACACCGGTTTCGGAGCAACATCCTATTGCATTTCCTGGCCCCATGTGAAAACCGGTGTCTGACACCGGTTTCGGAGCAACATCCTATTGCATTTCCTGGTCCCGCCCGGTCGTCCGCAGGCGGGCTGACTAATTGCTCTTATTCCAATTTCTTGCTCTCGCCCGGCAGTTCACATACAATCCCCGTTCCATTTATGTCTCACGTAACTGGCGAAAAGCGGGCGGCGTCCTTCGGACGACGTCGGCGAAAGGTGGGGCTCCACCGGGGAACGTGAGATTTCAACAGCCGTTCGCCTGGGCAGCCTCGATGGAAGCGCGAATGATCGCGATCTGGCTGCCCCCGTGCGTTCCGGTCCCCTCATTCGATCCTATCTGCCAGTCTCAGTACTCAATCGGAGTTAAACCATGTTCGCTAAAGATCACACCCTCGCCGCCATCGACCCGGAACTGTTCGGCGCCATCGAGAACGAGAACCGCCGCCAGCACGACCATATCGAGCTGATCGCCTCGGAAAACTACACGTCGCCGGCCGTCATGGCCGCCCAGGGTTCGCAGCTGACGAACAAATACGCGGAAGGCTACCCAGGCAAGCGCTACTACGGCGGCTGCGAATACATCGACGTGGTGGAACAACTGGCGATCGACCGCGTCAAGCAGCTGTTCGGCGCCGAGGCGGCCAACGTCCAGCCGAACTCGGGCTCGCAGGCCAACCAGGGCGTGTTCTTCGCCGTCCTGAAACCGGGTGACACCATCATGGGCATGTCGCTGGCCGAAGGCGGTCACCTGACCCACGGCATGGCGCTGAACATGTCCGGCAAGTGGTTCAACGTCGTCTCCTACGGCCTGACCGCCGAGGAAGACATCGACTACGAAGCCATGGAAAAGCTGGCTCACGAGCACAAGCCGAAGCTGATCATCGCCGGTGCGTCGGCCTTCTCGAAGAAAATCGACTTCGAACGCTTCGCCAAGATTGCCAAGGCAGTAGGCGCCTACTTCATGGTCGACATGGCCCACTACGCCGGCCTGATCGCCGCCGGCCTGTACCCGAATCCGGTGCCGCACGCCGACTTCGTCACGTCGACCACGCACAAGTCGCTGCGCGGCCCGCGCGGCGGCATCATCCTGATGAAGGCCGAGCACGAGAAGATCATCAACTCGGCCATCTTCCCCGGCATCCAGGGCGGCCCGCTGATGCACGTCATCGCCGGCAAGGCCGTGGCCTTCAAGGAAGCGCTGGGCGAGGACTTCAAGGCCTACCAGAAGCAGGTCATCGTCAACGCCGACGTCCTGGCCAAGACCCTGATCAAGCGCGGCCTGCGCATCGTGTCGGGCGGCACCGAGTCGCACGTGTTCCTGGTCGACCTGCGCGCCAAGAACCTGACGGGCAAGGAAGCCGAGGCGATCCTGGGTAGCGCCCACATCACCACCAACAAGAACGGCATCCCGAACGACCCGCAGAAGCCGTTCGTCACTTCCGGCATCCGCCTGGGCAGCCCGGCCATGACGACGCGCGGCTTCAAGGAAGCGGAAGCCGAAGAGGTGGGCAACCTGATCGCCGACGTGCTGGACAACCCGCATGACGCGGCCACGATCGAGCGCGTGAAGGCCGCCGTCAAGGTGCTGGCCGACAAGTTCCCCGTCTACGCCGCCTGAGCTGCAAGCCTGGACGCCGCCCGCAGGTAGTTTACGTAAGCGGGTGGCGTTGTTACTATCGGAGCGCCGGGCTGCAAGGTCCGGCGCTTTTTTATCCCCTGATGCGCTTTTTTCTACCCCATGAAATGTCCGTTCTGCCAGCACGATGAAATCCACGTCCTCGATACCCGTGTATCGGAGGAGGGGGACGCCATCAAGCGGCGCCGCCGCTGCGGCCGATGCGACAAGCGCTTCACCACCTACGAGCGCATCGAGCTGTCGATGCCCTTCGTCGTCAAGAAGAACGGCAGCCGCACGGAGTTTTCCGAAGCGAAGCTGCGCGGCAGCCTGATGCTGGCCCTGCGCAAGCGCCCCGTGGCCGCCGCGGCCGTCGATACGGCGGTGCAGTCGATCTCGGAAAAACTTCTCACCAGCGGCAAGCGCGAAGTCGATTCGAACCATATCGGCGAGCTGGTCATGCAGGAACTGAAGCGCCTGGACAAGGTGGCGTATATCCGTTTCGCCTCCGTCTACAAGAATTTCGAGGACCTGGCCGAGTTCCAGGATGCCATCGAAGAAGCCGGTGAAGAAGGCCGGGGCCAGGCCCCACGGGCGTGACCCTCTTTCTTATTTCCGCTTTGCAAGCGCACCAAGCAAGTTCCCCTCAGAAACATCCGTCTTTTCCTGCTCATCCTTGACGTCGCTCAACCGCTGAGCTCCGTTGCCGCCTATCTTGAACGGCAGAGCTAACGGAGGTGACCGATGGGCCGTGCTGCCGGCTTTACGCTGATCGAGGTGCTCGTTGCCGTGCTGGTGCTGGCCGTCGGCCTGATCGGCGGCACCGCCATGCAGCTGCATGCGATGCGGGCGCGGCATGAGTCGGCCCTGCTGTCCACGGCCGTGCAGGCCGCCACCACGATGGCCGACCGCATCCGCGCCAATGCCGGCCAGCTGGGCGACGTCTACCTCCAGCTCGATTACGATGCCGCCGCCGAAGTCGTGCCGGCCGCGCCGCCCAGCCTGTGCCTGGCCAACCCCTGCGACGCTGCCGACCTCGCCCACCTCGATGTCTACGAACTGAAACGCCAGGTGCGCGCCAGCCTGCCCGCCGGACGCGCCCGCGTGTGCCGCGATGCGGCCATGTGGCAGGAGGGCCGCCTGCGCTGGCCCTGCAGCGGCGGGCCGGCCGCGCCCGTGGTGGTCAAGATCGGCTGGCGCGGCAAGAACCCGGACGGCACCGCGCAGGCCGACGCCGATGGCGGCTTCGTTCCCGGCGTGGCGGTCGCCGTGGCGGGAGTGGCGCCGTGAACGGCCACGTGCCCGCCAGCGGCCGCTTCGCCGGCATCGGCCTGGTCGAGATGATGGTCGCGCTGGTGATCGGCATGCTCGTCACGCTGGCGTCGGCAGCCATGCTGGCCACGGCCAACGCCGACTTCCTGAACCATGGTGCCAGCGCCCGGGTCAACGATGGCGGGCGCTATGCGCTGGAGCTGATCGGCCAGGCGTTGCGCCAGGCTGCCTATGTCGATCCGGCCGGCGGCATCGCGCCGACAAGCGAGGAAGGCGCCGGTATCAAAGGCCTTGATGCGCGCAGCGTCACGCGCGAGGGCGAGGGCATCGACGACAGCTTGCCCACCCACGTCAACGGTAGCGACGTGCTGGCCGTGCGTTTCGGCGGCGCCGGTGCCGGCAGTGGCGATGGCTCCGTACTCGATTGCGCCGGCTTTGCCATCGGTATCGCCGAGCAAGGCTGGAGCATCTTCTACGTGGCCCAGGGCGACGACGGCGAAGCCGAGTTGCGCTGCAAGTACCGCACCGACGCGGGCGGCTGGCATGCCGATGGCGTCGTGCGCGGCGTCGACACCTTCCAGGTGCTGTATGGCGTCGACATGGACGAACCGCGCGACGGCGTGCCCAATCGCTACCTGAACGCGCTGGGCGTACGCGCGCTCGACGAAGCCATCGCCGGGCAGGGCGACACGCCGGCCGAGCGCGAACAGGACCGCCGGCGCCGCTCGTACTGGAAACGGGTCGTGGCGGTGCGCGTGGCCCTGCTGCTGCACGGCGAAGCAGGCACCCGGCCCGGCACGCGGCCGCTGCGCTTCGACCTGTTCGGGCCAGGCTATGCGGCCGGTGCGGCCGATCCCGGCACGCGGATCGACGAGGCGGCGCTGCGCCCGTCGCTGCGGGAGCGCGCTCGCCGGCTGTTCGAGGCCGCCGTCATGCTGCGCAACCGCGCGGGGGCCTGATGCGCGCGGCCGTGCCGTGGCGGAGCCAGCGCGGGGCGGCCTTGGTCGCCAGCCTGGTGATGCTGGTGGCCGTGCTGCTGCTGGCCGCGTCGGCGGCGAATGTTTCGATGATGGGCGAAAAATCCGCGCGGGCCGAGCGGGACCGGCATATCGCGCTGCAATCTGCGGAGGATGCACTGATGGATGCTGAACGCGATATCGAGGGCGCGGCCGCCGGGCCGGCCGGGCGCGGCGCCCTGTTCGGCGCGGTCCAGAGCTTTACCGCGGGCCATGGCAGGCCCTGCGGCAGCGGCCTGTCCCAAGGCCTGTGCGAACTTGCCGCGCCAGGCGAGGCGCCGGCCTGGCAGACGGTCGACTTGCGTGACGAACGGCACAGCACCGCGCTCGGCACCTTCACGGGCGCAGTCATGGAGACGGGGCAGGGCTTCCAGCCGCTCAGGCGGCCCCGCTACATCGTCGAGCGCCTGCCGTACCGGCCGCCGGGAACGGAAGTGGGCGTGGATGCGGGCTACCTGTACCGGGTGACTGCGATCGGCTTCGGCAGCCGCGACGGCACGCAGGTGGTGCTGCAGGCAACCCAGCGCCGGCCGGATGACTGAGGCGGCCATGGATCGCGCCGCCGGCACTCGCGCGCTTTTCCTGCCACGGTGGCCCGTCGTGCCGCTGCGCCGGCGCCTGCTGTGCGGCCTGATCGTGCAGGGATGCGCCGTGCTGGCCCTGGCCGGACTCGCCGGCGCGGCCCTTCCTGCATCGTCCTCGGCATCCCGCCAGGCGCCTGCCGTGCCGTCGCCGGCATCCCGCGCCGCGCCGCTGGTGGGCGCGTCGGACGAACAGGTCGCGCTGGCCTGCGGGGCGGTGCGGCGCACCGTCCACGGCCCGGCGCTGACGGTGCCGCGCGCGCGCTTGCAGGCCGGCGGCCCCGAGGAAGCCTTCGTCTTCCGCGCCGCCTACGCGCTCGCCAACGGCAGCGGCACATTGACCCGCGCCGGGCTGGTGCGCGACGCCGACGGCGAGCTGCGCCTGCAACCCGGGTGGGACGCGGCGCGCCTGCTGGCCCGGCGCCCGCCGGCGCTGCGGCATATCTTCACGCTCGATCCCTACGGCGCTACCATGCCCTTCCTGTGGGAGTTGCTGTCGGCCGAACAGCGCGATGCATTGGAACGCCTGCCGGACGACACCAGCGAAGCCGGCGACGGCCTGGGCGCGCAGCGGCTGGACTTCCTGCGCGGCGACCGCTCGCTCGAAGGCAGGGGCTTCCGGCGCCGTGCCGGCTTGCTGGGCGACGCCGTGCACGGCGCCCCCGTCTTCGTTGGCGCGGGCGCCAACACGGTGGCGCATGCCCGGGCCGATGCGGGCTACCGCGCCTTCCAGCGGCGCACGCAGCGGCGCATTCCGGCCGTCTACCTTGGCACCAACGACGGCATGCTGCATGCCTTCAATGCCCGCACCGGCGGCGAACTGTTCGCCTATGTCCCGAACATGCTGTTCGGTGCCCTGTCCGCATTGACGTCGCCCGACTACAGCCACCGCGCCTATGTCGACGGGCCCCTGACGGCCGGCGAGGCGCAGGTGGGCGGCGACTGGCGCAGCGTGCTGGTGGGCTCGCCCGGCGCCGGCGCGCAGGGCCTGTTCGCATTGGATGTCTCCAACCCGTCTACCTTTGCCCTCGGCCTGGGCGTGCTGTGGGAATTCACCCATCACGACGATCCCGCCATCGGCCATGTGCTCGCGCCATGGCGCTGGCCCGCCTTCACACGGGCACCCGCAATGGCGTGCGCCGCTACCGCCACTTCGCGCTGGCCGGCAATGGCGTCGACAACCACCTGTACGACGGCGCGCGCGCTCCGGCCACGACGGCGTTGTTCCTGCTGGCGTTGGACAAGGCGCCGGACCAGCCCTGGCAGCTGGGCAGCAATTACTACCGCTTCGACCTGCCGGCACTGGAACCCGGCATGCCGGCCGGGCTGTCGGCGCCGGCGCTGGTGGTCGATGACGACAACACGCTGCGCCACGCCTATGCCGGCGACCTGCAGGGCAACCTGTGGCGCTTCGATTTCACCCGCGCGGCGCCGTGGCGCGCCAATGCCACGCTACGGCCCCTGTTCGTCGCACGCGACCGCACCGGCACGCGCCAGCCGATCGCCCAGCAACCGAAGATCGTCCATGCGGCCGACGGCGGCTACCTGGTGCTGTTCGGCACCGGCATGCTGTATTCGCGCCGCGAGCGCGATCCCGCCTCCTTCAGCACGCAGTCCCTGTATGCCATCTACGACGATCCGGGCAACTCGGCCGGCGGCAACCCGTTGACGCGCGCGGCCCTGCTGGAACGCACCTTGCGGGCGGTCCCGGGCGACGCCGGTGCCGGCTTCACCGTCACGGGACGGCAGCAGGCCATCGGTGGCGGCACCCGGCCGAAGGGCTGGTTCGTCGATTTCGCCGACGGTGCCGCCACGGGGGAGCGCAGCAGCGGCGCCGCCGCCCTGGCCGACGGCAAGGTGGTGTTCAACACCGTGGTGCCGGGCGCGGATCCCTGCGCGGACAGCGCCGGCCGCACCTACCTGCTCGATGCCCTGTCCGGCCTGGCGCCCGACGACGGCGGCGTGCCTCTCGCCGGCGCCATCGCCGGCATGCTGTCGCCGGAATTCCTCGATGGCGTCGCGGCCTTGCTGCCGGCAGCGCGCAGCCGTGGCACGCGCGAACCGGGCGGCCACGTGCGCGTTGCCCGCAGCACCGACGTGGTCAACTTCGGCGCCCGTGGTGCGCTGCGGCGCGGTCCGTCCAGCCGCGTCACCTTGCCGGCCGGGCGCCTGAGCTGGCGCGAGGTGGCGAACTGGCGCCAGTTGCACGGTGCCGCCACTGCACCGAGGGCGGGACAGGGCGATAACCTGGCGGGAAGGGGACCATGATGCCGTGGCAAACGCCAATGCGTGCACGAGCGCCGCGCCGGGGCACAGGCCTGTCGCTGGTGGAGCTGCTGATCGCGCTGGCGGTGGCGGGCCTGATCGCGGCGGCGGCCTATCCCAACTTCGGCCAGCACATGGTGCGCCAGCGCCGCGCCGAGGCCCAGGGCGCCTTGCAGCGGCTGATGCAGCAGCAGGAACGTTATTACACGCTGCATAACCGCTATCTGGCCTTCGGGCCCGATGCGACGGAAGCCGACGCGCGGCTGTTTCGCTGGCATTCCGGCACCAGCGCCGGCCGCAGCGCCTACGAAATCGTCGGGCGCGCCTGCGACGACGATACCATCGACCGGTGCGTGCAACTGGTGGCCACGCCGGGTACGCGCCGGGTCGATGCCAACTACCGGGACAGCGAATGCGAACAACTGATACTGACCAGCACCGGCGAGCGGCGCGCCACGGGACCGGGCCGGCGCTGCTGGCCTTGAGCCGCGCCTTCACCTTGGTGGAACTGCTGGTGGCGCTGGCGGTGGCCGGCGTGCTGCTGGGCGCGGCCGTGCCGAACGTACAGGCCTTTGTCGCGCGCCAGCAGGTTCGCGTCGCCGCGGCGGACCTGCTGGCGTCGCTCCACCTGGCCCGCTCGGCGGCGCTGGGGCGGGGCGAGATCGTCGTGGTGGCGCCCATCGACGCCGGTGGCGCGTGGCGGCAGGGCTGGACCGTGTTCGCCGACCGCGACGGCAACGGCCGGCCCGGCGCCGGCGAAGACGTCCTGTTCCGGCATGGCGCCGTGGCGGATGGCTTGCGCATCTGGTCGCGCCTGTCCGCCGCTGCGCCGCCCTGGTATGTCGCCTATAATAGTGCCGGCCGGACTTGCCGCGCCGGCAATGGCACGGCCGCCAACTGGGGCACGCTGTCGTTGCGCCTGGGCGGCGAGGAACGCAATATCAAGATCAATATGCTGGGCCGGGCGCGCCTGTGCGATCCCCGCCGCGAGCGGGGCTGCGAAGCGGCCGCCGGTCAGCCCGGGCAGACGAAGGCTGCTGACGACACATGAACATCACGCGCATCAACAACGACCTGGACGCCATGCGCCTGGCTCTGGAATGGGCCGCGAAGGGCCTGTACACGACGTCGCCCAATCCCCATATCGGCTGCGTCATTGTCAAGGATGGGATCGTTATCGGCGAAGGCGTGACGCAGCCGGCCGGCCAGGACCATGCCGAAATCCAGGCGCTGAAGGATGCCGCGAGGCGCGGCGTCGACGTGCGCGGCGCCACCGCCTACGTCACCCTGGAGCCATGCAGCCATTACGGCCGCACGCCGCCCTGCTGCGATGCGCTGGTGCAGGCCGGCCTGGCGCGCGTGGTCGCGGCCATGGAAGATCCGAACCCGCTGGTGGCGGGGCAGGGCATGGCGCGGCTGGCAGCGGCCGGCATCGAGGTCTCATCCGGCCTGTTGGCCGACGAAGCCTACGAACTCAATATCGGTTTCTTCTCGCGCATGCGCCGCCAGTTGCCGTGGGTACGCCTGAAGACGGCCGCCAGCCTCGATGGCATGACGGCCCTGCACAACGGCAGCAGCCAGTGGATCACGGGCGAAGCGGCCCGCGCCGACGGCCATGCCTGGCGCGCCCGCGCCTGCGCCATCCTGACCGGCATCGGCACCGTCAAGGCGGACGATCCGCAACTGAACGTGCGCGCCGTGGCGACGCCGCGCCAGCCGCACCGCATCGTCATCGACAGCCGCCTGGACATCGATCCGGCCGCCAAGGTGCTGGCCGGCGGCGGTGCCCTGGTGGTGGCAGCCGTGCGCGACCATGAACGGGAAGCCGTGCTGCGCGCCGGCGGCACCGAAGTCATCACCCTGCCGAACGCGCAGGGCAAGGTCGATCTGCCGGAACTGATGCGCGAGCTGGGCCGGCGGCAGGTCAACGAGCTGCACGTCGAGGCGGGCACCAAGCTGAACGGTTCGCTGGTGCGCGAGCGCTGCGTCGACGAGCTGCTGGTCTATCTGGCCCCGGCCCTGATCGGCGACGGGCAGGGCATGTTCGCGCTACCGGCGCTGGCCGACCTGGCGCACAAGCGCACGCTCAAATTCCACCAGGTGCAGGCTGTCGGCGACGACCTGCGCATCCTGGCACGCTTCACCGACCAGGCGTGATCCTGGCCGATTAAACCTTCGTTATAGCTAAGATACAGGACCCCCATGTTTACTGGAATCGTTGCCGCCGTCGGCAAAATCAAGACCGTCACCCCGCTGCCAGGCGGCCACGATGCAGGCGTGCGCCTGGACATCGATGCCGGCCCGCTGCCGCTGGCCGACGTCGGCCTGGGCGATTCGATCGCCATCAACGGCGCCTGCATGACGGTGGTGGAGAAGGGCGACAGCAGCTTCGTCGTCGACGTCTCGCGCGAAAGCCTGAACTGCACGGCCGGGCTGGACACGCCCACCGAAGTGAACCTGGAAAAGGCCCTGACCCTGGCCGAACGCCTGGGCGGCCACCTGGTCTCCGGCCACGTCGACGGCCTCGGTGTCGTGCGCAAGTTCGAGCCGGTCGGCGAGTCCTATGAACTGGTGGTGGAAGCACCCCGCGAGCTGGCCAAGTACCTGGCCTTCAAGGGCTCGATCGTCGTCAACGGCGTGTCGCTGACGGTCAACCGGGTCGAGGACGTGGCCGAAGGCTGCCGCTTCTCGATCAACCTGATTCCTCATACGATCGAGGTCACGACCTTGAAGCACCTGGTGGTGGGCAGCAAGGTCAACCTGGAGATCGACCTGATCGCCCGCTATGTCGAGCGCATGCTGTCGGTCGCGGACGCCGGCAAGTAGGCTTTCCAGGACAGGCCGCAGGTAAGACCGCAAGCGAGGCCGTACGGGACCCGGAGCGCGCGGGTCCGCCGCCTCGCCGGTCCCGCCGCTAGGGCGCTTCGGTGCGCCTGCGCAGCAGCTTGTCGTACCAGGTGGGCTGGCGCTTGATGCAGGAGATTTCCTGCCCGCTGTCGAGACCCCTGGGATCCCGGGCGAAAACCTCCGTGCCACGCCCGATCGAACTGTCCCCCGAACGCTTGCGCTGGGCCATGATGAAGCCGTAGTGGCGGTTGAAAAACGAGCACGCATCTTCCTGGAACAATTGCAGCGCCACTTCCACTTCGCAGATGTTATTCCTTGCGCAGATTTCCAGCGTCGCGAAGAAGTCGTTCAGAATGGCGATGCTCGACTCCAGCTTCTCGGTCGCGATGACCCTGTCGATGAAGGCATAATATTGGCTGCCGGGGGTCTTCATTTCCTCGTCAAAATGCGCGCGCCATTTTTCCTGCTGTTCGGCGCGTGCCCTCGCCACCGGGTCGCGGTTGTAGCGGTCGAGGAAGTTCAGCGTCTCCTTCACGCGGTCGTCGCGCGCCTTCTCCAGGTATTGCGCAGCGCCGAACAGGCCGCCCAGCACCAGTGCGGCCGTCGCCACCACGGCCGTGACGATGTCCGTCCAGGTCTTGAGCTGTTCGACCTTCATCACCTGCAGTTCGCCGGTTTGTCGGGCCGCTTGCAAGGGTCCGGAATGCCGCCTTGCGCCTGGAGCGGCTCGCCAACACCGCGCGAGGTCGGGGGTTGGGGCAGTGGGGTCGATTCGCTGGGGAGCGAGTGCACCATGCCCGAACCGCCCCTGACGCTGTCGCGCTTGGCCGCAGCCGCCGACCGCTGTGCGCGTTCCGCCGACTTCTGCGCGTCCTCCGCCGATTTCCTGGCTTTCAGGGCGTCCCGGGCGGGCTCGCTCGGTGCCTTGGCCGCCTTTGCATCGGCCGAAGCCTTCGTGTCGCCGGGGGACTGCTGGGACAGCAGTTCTCCGTCGACGTGCTCCCGGTCCACGTCCGGTGCCCACTGCTGTTGCACGACGATGGACTGGTCCACGGCCTGTCCGTACACGCCGGGGCATGCCGCCAGCATTGCCGGCGCAAGCAACCTCAACGCTTGTCGAACCATGTTGTTTCCTCCGCAGTCGATGGGAAGCGAGGCCAAATCATCTTCCTACCGGCAGGCTTGCAAGTAAAGACGCAAGCCAAAAACGTGGGGGCCGTGTGGCGAAAACGCCATCGGCCCGATGGGAAGGGTGCGCCGGTCGCTTTGACGCAGCCAGCCGGACCCCGCTTGCTCTCTCAGCCATACATCTTCTACACTGGCTGCATGCCGCCGACCAGTCCGGTCGCGACGGCGTATTACCGGCCCCGTGATGAACATCGCGCACTTACGAGAAGTCCTGCTGTTCCTGCTGCTGGCCGGCCTGGCCGTACCGTTGCTGCAGCGCCTGCGCATCAACCAGATGCTGGGCTTCCTGCTGGTGGGACTGTGCTTCGGGCCGCATGGGTTGGGCAGCTGGGCCGGTGCCGTGCCGCTGCTGGCGGACATCACTTTCCACGATATCGCCGGCGTCCAGCATGTGGCCGAACTGGGCATCCTGTTCCTGATGTTCATGATCGGGCTGGAGCTGTCGCCGGCGCGCATCTGGGCCTTGCGGCGGGATGTGTTCGGCACGGGCATTCTCCAAGTCGGGTTGACGGCCGCCGCCATCGGTGGCGGCGCGTTCGCCTTCGGCAATGCGCCCGCCGCCGCCCTGACAATCGGGCTGACGCTGGCGATGTCGTCCACCGCCGTCGTCATGCAGCTGCTTAGCCGGGGCCAGGGCCTGGCATCACCGCTGGGGCAGGCCTGCTTCGCCATCCTGATGTTGCAGGACCTGGCCGTCGTGCCGATCCTGATCCTGGTCGAGGGGCTGGCCGGCAGCACGGCCAGCGGCGGCGCGCTGGGGCTGGTGCTGCTGCTGGCGCTGGCCAAGGCGGCGCTGACGATCGCTGCCGTCTACCTGGTGGGGCGGCGCGTGGCGCGGCCCATGTTCGCGGCCTTTGCCGTGCAGCGACAGCCGGAAATCTTCGTGGCCCTGATCCTGCTGCTGACCCTGGGTACGGCGGCGGCCACGGCGGCGGCCGGCTTGTCGATGGCGCTGGGCGCGCTGCTGGCCGGATTGCTGCTGGCCGACACGGAATTCCAGTACGAAGTGGAGATGATCGTCGAGCCGTTCCGGGGCCTGCTAATGGGGCTGTTCTTCATGTCGGTGGGCATGCAGCTGGACCTGCGTACCGTCGCCGAAAATCCGTTCTGGCTGCCCGCTTCCGTGCTCGGCCTGCTGCTGGTCAAGGCCGCGGTCGTGGCCTTGCTGCTGTGGCGCCTGGGCGCCGGCCAAGCCGTCCACGCGGGTCTCCTGATGGGGCAGGGCGGCGAGTTCGCCTTTATCGTGCTGGGCTATGCAGTGACGAGCGGGCTGCTGGCGCCGTCCGCCGGCCAGTTCTTCCTCGTCGTCGTCAGCCTCAGCATGCTGGCGGCGCCGGCCAGCGCGGCCCTCGGTGCGCGCTTCGCGCAGTGGTGGGAGAGCCGGCAAGGCAGCGCCACCGCCGCCGAAGGCAGCAACGGCGCACACGGCCGCTCCGGCCATATTGTCATCGGCGGCTATGGACGGGTCGGGCAGCTGGTGGCCGAGGTGCTGGCGCGCCAGGGCATCGGGCACGTGGCGATCGACCGCGACCACCACCTCGTCAAGCTCGGGCGGGAGCGTTCGCCCCACGTGTTTTCCGGCGACGCGTCGATGCCGCACCTGCTGACGCGCGTGGGCATCGGCGAGTGCGCGGCCGTCGTGCTGACGATGGACGATCCGAAGTCGGCGCTGGAAGCGGTGCGGGCCTTGCGGCGCAGTTATCCGGCGCTGCCGATCTATGCGCGGGCGCGTGACGAAAAGCACGCCCGCGCGCTGCAGGCGGCCGGGGCCAACGAGGTAATTTCCGAAACGGTGGAATCGGGCCTGCAACTGGCCCGCTTCGCGCTGGGCGCGGCCGGCATGCCCGACGGCGCCGCGGGCTTTCATATCCAGGTCGAACGAAGCGAGCGCATCGCCGCCGCGCAACCGTTGGACGAGGCGGCGACACGGCAGCCCTGAGCTGCCGCGTGGTCCTTACGCCAGTTTGGCGTCCAGGGTGATGTTGGCGTTCAAGAGCTTCGACACGGGGCAGTTCGCCTTGGCCTTGGCGGCCAGCTCCTGGAACTTGGCGTCGTCGGCGCCCGGAATGGACGCCTGCAAGGTCAGGTGCACGGCCGTGATGGCATAGCCGTCCTCGAGCTTGTCGAGCGTGACCTCGGCCTTCGTTTCCATCTTGTCGGCAGTCAGGCCCGCTTCGCCCAGGATCAGCGACAGTGCCATCGTGAAGCAACCCGCGTGGGCCGCGCCGATCAGTTCCTCGGGATTGGTTCCCGGCTTGCCTTCGAAGCGGCTGGCGAAGCCATATGGATGCTCCTTCATCGCGCCGCTGGCGGTACTGATGGCACCCTTGCCGTCCTTGATGCCGCCTGACCAGACTGCCGAACCGTTTGTTTTCATCGTGCGCTCCTTGGTGGGGTGGTGGAATAACCCAAGCATGGTATAGCCTTTGGGCCATCCACGACGTCCCGCTTAAGCGGGAGACGGCACCCCGCAAAAAATGGGGACAGACCCCATTTTTCAGGCAACTTCACAAATTCCGGGACAGTCCCCGAAAAATCCGGGATAGTCCCCGAATTTTCCGAACTGGGGTCAGCCGAAGCGGTGGGCGGGCACGCCAGCCACGTCGACCTGCACACTGAACAGCGCGCCGGCCAGCGGGTCGCGGGCACGCTTGGCGTCGTCGTAGTCCTGCCACGCGCTGGTGATGTACAAGGTCTTGTAGTCGGCGCCGCCGAAGGCGACGGAGGAAGGCTGCTCGACCGGCATGGCGATGGTCGCCAGCAATTCGCCTTGCGGGCTATAGCGGCAGACGCGGCTGCCGCCCCATTGGGCAATCCACACGCAGTCCTCGCTGTCGACGGTCATGCCGTCCGGTGCGCCTTCGCCTTCGCCGAACTGGCGCCACACGCGTGGCGTGCCCAGGCTGCCATCCGCCTTGACTTCGTAGGCGTAGGTGCGGCCGTGGAAGCTGTCGTTGTGGTACATCGTGCCGCCGTCCAGGCTGAAGGTGGGACCGTTGCAGATGTGGTACTCGGTCAGCTCCGTGTGCAGGCTGCCGTCCGGGTCGAGCCGGAACAGCTTGCCGTCCGGGCTGTGCACGTCGGCCGCGTTCATCGAGCCGGCCCAGATGCGTCCCTGCGTGTCCACCTTGGCGTCGTTCAGGCGCACGCCGGCCACGTCGAGCGGGCGGTGAAGGTACTCGATGCGCAGTTCCGGCTCCAGCCACAGTTGCACGATGCCGTCGCGCAGGCCCGCCATGAAGCCGTCGCCGTCCTTGCGCGGCAGCAGCCAGCACATATAGGTCGGCAACTGCCAGCTGTGGCGGCTGCCGTCCGAGTCCAGCGCGTGCAGCGCATTGCCGACCAGGTTGACGAAATACAGGCGCTGCTCGGCGGCATGCCACAGGGGGCCTTCGCCCAGTTCGGCGCCCAGCGGCCAGATGCAATTCGGAGTCAGGTTCGATGCGGTCACGTTTTTCGAAAGCAAGTTGGTGGAGGCATAACCTTACCCGAAATGCCGTGGTGGCGCTATCTTGATGCTATGTTGATATGATCAAATTGCCCGCCGCGCCCTGGCGGCGCCGTCCTTTTCCGCCTGCACGAAGGCGGCGCGCACGAGCTGTTGCAACTCGTCGTCGTCCCACGGCTTGCTGAGGAATTTGCTGATGGCGCCCCGGTTCACCGCCTCCGTCACGCTGGCCAGGTCCGCGTAGCCGGACAGGATCATGCGCACAGTGTGGGGATACAGCTCGCGCACGCGGGCGAGGAATTCCGTGCCGCTCATGCCGGCCATGCGTTGGTCCGACACGATCACCTGCACCTCGTTGGTGGCCAGCAGTTCCAGCGCCTGCTCCGCGCTGGCCGCCGTCAGCAGACGGTAGCGCTCCCGCCGGAACACCCTTTCCAGCGCCCGCAGCACGCCGGGCTCGTCGTCCACCAGCAGCAGCGTGCGCTCCGTGCTGGACGTGGCGTCCAGCGGCGGCAGGCAGCGCTGTTCGCGCAGCAGGGCGGCCAGGTCGTCGGCCGGCAGGGGGCGGCTGAACAGGTAGCCCTGGATCTTGTCGCAGCCCATATTGCGCAGGAAGGCCAGCTGGCCTTCCGTTTCCACGCCCTCGGCCACCACCACCAGGTTCAGGCCATGGGCCAGCGCCGTCGTGGCCTGGGCGATGGCGGCGCTCCTGGGGTCGCTCGTGATATTGCGCACGAAGGTCTGGTCGATCTTCAGCTTGTCCAGCCGGAAGCGCGACAGGTAACCGAGCGACGAATAGCCGGTGCCGAAGTCGTCCAGCGACACGGACACGCCCAGTGCCGACAGTTCGTTCAGCTGGGCCTGCACCTGTTCGGCGTCATGCATCATCACCGATTCCGTCAGCTCCACCTCCAGGTAACGGGGCGCCAGGCCGCTGGCGGCGAGCGCGGCGCGCACCACGGCGGGCACGGTGCCGACGGCGAACTGGCGGGCCGACACGTTGACGGCCACCGTCATCGGCGGCAGGCCGGCCAGTTGCCAGGCCCGGTTCTGGCGGCACGCTTCCTCGATGACCCAGTTGCCGATCGGCAGGATCAGGCCGCTGTCCTCGGCCAGCGGGATGAAGTCGCCCGGCGGCACCATGCCCAGCTGCGCGCTTTGCCAGCGCAGCAGCGCTTCCATGCCGCTGACCCGGCCGTCCGACAGCGATACTTGCGGCTGGTAATACAGGCGCAGTTCCTGGCGTTCGATGGCGTGGCGCAGGTGGATTTCCAGCGACATCCACCGCAGCGCGTGGGCGTTCATTTCGCCCGTGTAGAAATGGAAGCTGTTGCGGCCGCCGTCCTTGACGTGGGACAGGGCCACGTCCGCGCCGATCAGCAGCGCGCTGGCCGTGTTGCCGTCGCGCGGGTACATGCTGATGCCCACGCTGGCCGTCACGTACAGGTCCTGGCCGGCCAGCTGGACCGGTTCGGCCACCTGGGCCATCAGCTTGCGCGCCGCCACGATGACGTCGTCCACCTCCGGCGTATTGGTCAGCAACAGCGCGAACTCGTCGGCGCCCAGGTGGGCCAGCGTGTCGCCCGGCGTGACGATGGCCGTGACCCTGCGCGCCAGCTCCTGCAGCAGCGCGTCGCCCACCTCGTGGCCGAGGGCGTCGTTGATGCGCTGCAGCCGGTCGATATCGAACAGCAGCAGCGCGACCTGGCGGCCGCTGTGCTGGGCAGAGTCGATGGCCAGCTGCAGCCGGTCGTTCAGCAAGTTGCGGTTCGGCAGCAGGGTCAGCGGATCGTGGTTGCTGAGGAAATCGAGCTGGGTGTGGGCTTCCTTCAGCGCGCTGATGTCGCTCGACACGGAGACGTAGGCCGTCACCTGTTCGCGTTGGTCACGCACGGCATTGATGCTGATGCGTTCCGGATAAACCTGGCCATTCTTGCGCCGGTTCCAGATTTCGCCGCGCCACTGGCCCTGGGTTTCCAGGCTGTGCCAGATGGCCCGGTAGAAGGCGCCGTCGTGGCGGCCCGAGCGCAGCAGCCGGGGGTTCTGGCCCATCACTTCGTTTTCCGTGTAGCCCGTGATCTGCTCGAAGGCGCGGTTGACGGCGATGATATTGGCATCGACGTCCGTCATCGTGATGCTTTCCTGGGTGCTGTCGAAGACCTGGGCCGCCAGCCGCAGCCGTTCTTCCAGCGCGCGCCGGGCCGTGATGTCGCGCAGGATGCTGGTGAAGATGGGTTCGCCGTCGATATTGGCGGCCGACAGGGCCAGCTCGGCCGAGAACTCCTCGCCGTTCTTGCGCCGCACCACCAGCTCGACGATGCGCCCGCTGTACGAGCGTTCCCGGCTTTCGCGGTAGCGCGCCACCCGTTCGCGGTGGCCCGGCAGCGAGCGTTCGGACAGCAGCACGGTGATGGACTGGCCGATCATTTCGCTTTCCGTGTAGCCGAACATGGCCTCCGCGGCCCGGTTGAACTGGACTACCTTTTCGTTGACGTCCGAGCCGATGATGGCATCGGGCGCCGATTGTGTCATGGCCCGGTAGCGCGCTTCGCTGGCGCGCAGGGCGGCGTCGGCATGGCGGCGCGCGGAAACTTCCATCTGCAGCTGGGCGGCGTGGCGCTGGATGACCTCGTACAGGTTCATGTTCTCGTACGCCACGGCCAGCTGGGCCGCCAGCATGCGCACGAATTGCTCGTCGGTATCGTCGAAGCAGTGGGCATGGCGGCGTTCGGCCACGTACAGCCAGCCGTACAGGTGATACTGGTCGCGCACGGCCAGGCCCAGCAGGTTTGCCACTTCCGGATGGCCGCCCGGCAGGGTCGGCATGTCGCCATCGGTCCGGCACCTTCGCACGATATCCGGGCCGTTCATCATCGCGCCGGGGAAATTGGCCCGGTCCAGCAGGGCCGGCGTCACCAGCGCAGGGTCGATGCCCCGCGTTTCGATGTGCTGGACGGCGCTTTCGTTGGCATCGAGCAGGCACAGCACGACGATATCGGCCTGCAGGATGCGCGCCGCCGCCGCGCAGAACAGCAGCGCCATCGTGGCGGCCTCGCGCTGGCCGTTCAGGCGCAGGCTCAGCTCGTGCAGCGCCGCCATCCGTTCCACCGTGCCCGGCACCGGCGGCGGCGTGACGGGCGGGGGCGCCACGTGTGCGACGGCCTGCGCCACGTCGCTGGGCATCGTCAGGTGCGGCGCATCGCCCAGTTCCAGGTTGACGGCATCGAGGATCGATTGCGGATCGGCCGGCTTCGGCAGCACGCTGCGCACGTCGCAACTGGCTGCCATCGCCCGCAGCTCGGGCATCGAGTAAGTGGCCGAGAAGAAAATCACCGGCGTGTGGACCAGGTCGGGCCTGGCGCGCAGGCGCTGGACGAACTCGTAGCCGTCCATCGTGGGCATCAGGATATCGGTGATGACGAGGTCGGGATGGTGCTCGATGCACAATTCCAGTGCCTGGGCGCCGTCGGCCGCCTCCAGCAACTGGTGTGGCGTAAAGCCGAGCAAGGTCAGCAGGTATTCGCGGTTGGTGGGTCGGTCGTCGACAATCAGGATGGTGGACATGGCCCCGCGGATTCCTTTATCTGCCGCCACCGGCCGAGGCCAGTGATCGTCAAGCCATGCTACTCCGGCCCCGTCACGGCGGGCGCACGACTGTTGTCGAGCCTAAGATTGCCCAAAAAATGGGGACAGACCCCATTTTCTTGGCAATATTTCCTCAAAAATGGGGACGGACCCCATTTTCCGGGCAATGATTGGCGGAGGAATGTCCGGTGGAGTGGCGCCAAATCCATTAAAATAGCTGGTTGGGAAACACGCAAAGGATATAAAACATGTCTATCTCCAGCACTGAAGAAATCGTCGCCGAGCTGCGCGCCGGCCGCATGGTGATCCTGGTCGATGAAGAAGACCGCGAAAACGAGGGCGACCTGGTGCTGGCGGCCGACTTTGTCACGCCGGAAGCCATCAATTTCATGATCCGTCACGCCCGGGGCCTGGTCTGCCTGACCCTGGCCGAGGAAATCGTCGACCGGCTGGAACTGCCGCTGATGGCGACCCGCAACGGCACTTCGTTCGGCACCAACTTCACCGTGTCGATCGAAGCGGCCGAGGGCGTCACCACCGGCATCTCGGCGGCCGACCGCGCCCGCACCATCCAGGTGGCCGTGGCCAAGAACGCCAAGCCGGACGACCTGGTCCAGCCGGGCCACATCTTCCCGCTGCGCGCCGTCAACGGCGGGGTGCTGATGCGCGCGGGCCACACGGAAGCCGGTTGCGACCTGACGGCGATGGCTGGCCTGACGCCTGCGTCCGTCATCTGCGAGATCGTCAAGGACGACGGCACCATGGCGCGCCTGCCGGACCTGCTGGAATTCGGCAAGGAACATGGCCTGAAGATCGGCACCATCGCCGACCTGATCCACTACCGCAGCCAGAAGGAATGCATGGTCACCCGTGTTGCCGAGCGTACCTTGAAGACGGCGCACGGTGAATTCCAGATGATTGCCTGGCGTGATACGCCGAGCGGCTCGGCCCACCTGGCCCTGGTGCACGGCGAAGTGGACCCGGAACGCGAATCGCTTGTGCGCGTGCACCAGCCCGTCTCGATCCTGGATTTGCTGGAAACCGAAGCGACCACCCACTCCTGGAACGTGTCGGCCTCGCTGAAGGCCATCAAGGCGGCCGACCATGGCGTGATGGTGCTGCTCAACTGTGGCGAAACGGCCGACCAGCTGTTCGGCCAGCTCGAAGCGCTGAACAAGCCGGATACCAAGCCGCAGGGCCGCGCCGCCAGCATGGACCTGCGCAGCTACGGGATCGGCGCCCAGATCCTGCGCGCACTGGGCGTGCGCCGCATGAAGCTGCTGGCCAGCCCGCGCAAGATGCCGTCGATGACGGGCTTCGACCTGGAAGTGACGGGTTACCTGGCCAAGCCGGACCAGCAATAACAAGACCTTCACACCGGACGGTGTGCGCGGGCGCTGGCCCGGCGCCGTCCGGGGTATTCTTCGATTTCAATACTATATATAAGAGGCTCGTCATGACCGTAGGAAGCTACGAAACCAATCTGAACGGCGAAGGCCTGCGTATCGGCATCGTCCAGGCCCGTTTCAACGAGGACGTCTGCCATGGCCTGCTGTCGGCTTGCCTGGCTGAACTGAAGCATCTGGGCGTGGCGGACGAGGACGTGCTGCACGTGGCCGTCCCGGGCGCGCTGGAAATCCCGCTGGTGCTGCAGAAGATGGCCGAATCCGGCCAGTTCGATGCGCTGGTGGCGCTGGGCGCTGTTATTCGTGGCGAAACCTACCACTTCGAGCTGGTCTCGAACGAGTCCGGCGCCGGCATCACCCGCGTCGGACTGGACTACGGCATCCCCATCGCCAATGCCGTGCTGACGACGGAAAACGACGAGCAGGCCGAAGTGCGTATGGCCACCAAGGGCGCCGACGCGGCCCGCGTGGCCGTCGAGATGGCCAACCTGGCGATCGCCCTGGAAGAGCTGCACCAGGACAGCACGGAAGAAGAATAAGCAAGAACAAGCAAGAACGAGCAAGCAAGGGCAGGGCCGTGTCGGCGCCTGCCCGGGACGGCCAGCCGCGATGGCGGCCTGTCCCGAATTTTTAGGAAATGACCATGAACGAAAAACCCCTCCACGCCAACCCGAGCAAGAACCGCACGCCGCGTCACCGCGCGCGCGAGTTCGCGCTGCAGGGCCTGTACCAGTGGCTGCTCAATAACGAAGACGCCAAGACCGTCGTCAACAATATTCGTGCCGCGCACGGTTTCGACAAGGCCGATGGCGAGTACTTCGCGGCCCTGCTGTACGGCGCGATCGAGCAGTCGATCGAGCTGCGCGCAGCCTTCGCGCCGCTGGTGGACCGCGGCATCGACGAGCTGTCGCCGATCGAGCACGGCGTGCTGCTGCTGGGCGCGTATGAACTGAAGAACCAGCTGGACATCCCTTACCGCGTCGTTATCAACGAAGCGGTCGAGCTGACCAAGTCCTTCGGCGGCATCGACGGCCACAAATACGTCAACGGCGTGCTCGACAAGCTGGCGCCGCGCCTGCGCAGCGACGAAGTCGCTGCCGACAAGAAGCGCTGATCCGGCCCCGCAGCCTCGCGCTCGCAAGCCACCTTCGGGTGGCTTTTTTGTTGCCCGCAATTCGGTGTCAGACACCGGATTCACTGCGATGTTGCTACAAAACCGGTGTCTGACACCGGTTTTCGGGCAACATCTGCGACAGATCGGTGCGGCGGCGGGCATAAAAAAATCTATGGTCCCCCTCTTTTTTGCAAGCTGCCTTTCTTTCTATGATGTGGGTAGGCTTGCTCAAATCTAT
>Ga0209913_1000085_pt1 | contig 109406 bp, 98 predicted proteins | sample PersoiDNA2013203_FD_185805 | JGI IMG/M metagenome (GOLD analysis project Ga0209913, IMG submission 185805) | Permafrost soil microbial communities from the Arctic, to analyse light accelerated degradation of dissolved organic matter (DOM) -... | ecosystem: Environmental > Terrestrial > Soil >...
ATCATCATGGGCGCCGCCCGCCTGGCGCCGGGCGGCCACAAGGTCGGCCTGGCCAATGGCAGCGAGGGCTCGGGATACGAAGGGATTTCACGTCTGTTTCACAGCAAGAGCATCGCCCTGAATCCGCGTACGCACGCGGTGGCGCGCGGCCGCCTGGTCGCTGCCGCTGCGCTGGGCTACACGGTTGATACGCCGGCTGATTTCGGCTTGCCGGAACTGTTGGCCGACACGCCGCGCCCGGAGTGGATGGGGCAGGAGCCTTACGCCGTGTATTTTCACGGCACGGCGCGCGATGCCAAGAAGTGGGCCCCCGCAAACTGGATAGCACTGGGGCAGGCGCTTGCGCCCATGCCCATCTTGCTGCCATGGGGCTCGCCGAAAGAAAAGGCGGAAGCCGAGCTGCTGGCGGCCAGTTTGCCAAACGCGCGCGTGCTGCCGAAATTGTCCATGAGCGACGCCACTTTGCTGGCGCGCCAGGCTAGCCTGGTGATCGGCGTCGATACGGGCTTGACGCATATCGCCGCCGCCTTCTTGCGTCCGACGGTGGAAATCTATGCCGATTCGCCGCTGTGGAAAACGGAAGGCAACTGGTCGCCCAGGATCATCAACCTGGGCGACAAGGGCACGCCGCCCGATGTGGCGCAAGTGCTGGCCGCCGCAAGGCAGCTGCTGGCAGAGTATCATCCTGCCTGAGCTTTTCTACACGGTTTACAAAATGCGACTTCTTTATACCCTCGCCTGGTGGCTGGCCCTGCCACTGGTGCTGGTCCGCCTGTGGCTGCGCGGCCGGCAGGAACCCGGCTACCGCCAGCACTGGGGCGAGCGCCTGGGCCTGTATGGCGCCAGGCCTGCGACTGCTCCGATGTCGATCTGGGTACATGCCGTTTCCGTCGGCGAGACGCGTGCGGCCGAACCGCTGATCGACGCGTTGCTGGCCGAATGGCCGCAATGCCGCATCATCCTCACCCATATGACGCCGACCGGCCGCGCCACCGGCAAGGCCTTGTTCGCCAAACATGGCGCACGGCTGGTGCAAAGCTATCTGCCGTATGACACGGGCGCCATGCCGGCCCGCTTTATCCGTCATTTTGCGCCGCATATCTGCATTTTGATGGAGACGGAAGTGTGGCCTAACCTGATCCATCAATGCAATCGCCACCAGGTGCTGGTGGTGCTGGCCAATGCGCGCCTGTCGCAGCGCTCCTTGGGCAAGGCGCAGCGCCTGGGCAAGCTGATTGCCGACGCCGCGCGCGGCATCACCCTGGTGGCGGCGCAGACACAGGACGATGCACAGCGCGTGCGCGCGCTGGGCGCGCACAACGTGGTGGTCACCGGCAGCATCAAGTTTGACGTGGTGGTGCCCGAAGCGGCCCTGGCGACGGGGGCGCAGCTGCGTGCAGCGATTGGCCGCCGTCCGGTGCTGCTGTGCGCCAGCACGCGCGAAGGCGAAGAGCCCTTGATCCTCGACGCGCTGGCGCGCGCCAGCCTGCCCGCTGACGTGCTGCTGCTGATCGTGCCCCGCCATCCGCAGCGTTTCGACGAGGTGGAAAAACTGATCGTTTCCCACGGCCTGACCGTGCAGCGCAGGTCGGCCCTGCAGTCGGGTGATACGGTAGACACCGCCACGCAGGTGCTGCTGGGCGATTCCATGGGCGAGATGTTTGCTTATTACGCGGCCTGCGATTGCGCTTTCGTCGGCGGCAGCCTGCTGCCGCTGGGCGGCCAGAACCTGATCGAGCCGGCAGCCTTGGGCAAGCCGGTGCTGATCGGCCCCCACACTTTCAACTTTGCGCTGGTGACGGAACAAGCTATAGCCGCTGGTGGCGCCGCACGCGTGCTTGACGCCGATGCGCTGCTGGCGCAAGCGTCGGCACTGCTGCAAGATTCCTCCCGCCTGGAGGAAATGGGCGCCAAGGCACTTGCTTTTGCCGCTCAGCACCGTGGCGCTACGCCGCGCACGATAGAGGCGATCAAACCGCTGCTTCAAGCTTAATTAAACAGAACCGGCAGCTCTTGCGAGCGCTTGCGCAGCGCCTGCTTCGCGCCGTCGTAGTCGGGGTAGATCGATTCCACGGTGGCCCAGAAGCGGGGGCTGTGGTTCATTTCCAGCAGGTGCGACAGTTCGTGCGCCACCACGTAGTCGATCAGGGGCAGCGCGAAGTGGATCAAGCGCCAGTTCAGGCGGATCTTGCGCTGCACCGTGCAACTGCCCCAGCGCGTGCCCGCCGAGGATAGCGATAGGGAGTCGTAGCCTACGCCCAGCTTGGCTGCGTACAGGTCCAGCCGCGCTTCGAACAGCTGCCGCGCTTCATGCTGGTACCAGGCTTTGACTTTTTCCTTCAATTGCGCTTCGGTGCCGGCTGGCGTGACCCAGACATGCAGTTCATTCGTGTCGCGCTGGAAGCTGGCGCGGTGGCGCGGCGCCTGGTGCAGACGCAGGGTGATTTCGCCACCCAGGTAGGGCAGTACGGCGCCATCGACCCAGGCCACTGGAGGGCGCTGCTGGCGTTCCACCTTGCGCTCGCCCCGTTCGTGCAGCTTGGAGAGTATCCAGCCTTGCTTGGCGCGGATGGCGTTGTCGATTTCAGCCAGGGTGACGCGCTTGGGCGCCGTCACGCGCAAGCCGTTATCGTCGATCATGAAGCCGATCGAGCGGCGCGTGGAGCGGCGCAGCGCGAATTCCACCAGGTGGGGACCCAGTTGCAGCTGGCGCAGCGGCGGGCCGTCTGCAGTGCGCGGCGGCGAGGGCAAGGGTGGGGGAGAAGGAAGTACGGGAACGACCAGGGGAATGACTACGGGCGCCGCCACGGGCGGCGCTGGCGGTGCCGTGGGGCGCACCGCCGGGGGCGTGCTGGTCGAGACGTCATGCGCGAACAAATCCAGTTGCCGGTCGCCGACCTTGATGGTCTTTAACTGCTGGCGCAGGGTCGGCTCCTGGATGACCGCGCTGATGCCGTCTAGCCAGCGTTGTAGGCGTGAGGCGAAATGACGCGCATTTCTGATTCTATCCAATTTTCCACCTGTTGCATCATGCTGTCCGGGGTTTGCCCTTCCGGCGAAATCGGTTTGCCTATCGAGACGGTGATCAGTCCCGGGCGTTTGAGGAATGACTGCTTGGGCCAGCATTCGCCTGAATTATGCGCAATCGGCACCACCACGGCGCCCGTGGCAATGGCCAGGCGCGTGCCGCCGCTCTTGTACTTGCCTGCCTGGCCCACCGGGATGCGCGTGCCTTCCGGGAACATGATAATCCATTGGCCGTCGGCCAGGCGCCGCTTGCCATGCGCGACCACGCTCTTGAAGGCATGCTTGCCCTGTTTGCGGTCGATGGGAATCATGCGCAGCAGCGCCATGGCCCAGCCAAAGAAGGGGATGTACAGGATCTCCTTCTTGAACACATACACCAGCGGACGAGGAAGGCTGGGCAGCAGGAAGATGGTTTCCCATGCCGACTGATGCTTTGACAGCACGATGGCCGGCGCATCCGGGAAGTTTTCGGCGCCCTTGATTTCATAGCGAATGCCGCAAATGACCTTGGCGCACCACAGGATAAACACGTTCCAGCGCGAGGTGACCCAATAGCGCTTGTTGTAGCTCAATGGCGCGGCAAAAAAGCACACGCAGGCCCAGACGATGGTGGCCACGATCATGATGGTCATGAACAGCAGGGATCGCAGGAACAGGGAAATATTACGCAATGCGGTTCTCCGAAAATTAGATACTGAATGCCACGGTGGGCGCTGGCGCCTTGAGCAGGTGGCTGACCACGGCAGCCAGGTCGGGGAAGACCTGGGTGCCGGGCGGCAGGCCACCCGTTTCGTTGGTTTTTTCGCCCTTGCCCGTCAGGACCAGGTAGGGCACGCAGCCGCTGATGAAACCTGCCTGCAGGTCGCGCAGCGAATCGCCAACGGTGGGCACGCCTTTCAGGCTGGTGTTGTAGCGCTTCGAGATTTCATGGAACATGCCCGGTTTCGGCTTGCGGCAATCGCAATTGTCCGCGCCCGCGTGCGGGCAGAAGAAGATGGCGTCGATATCGGCGCCCACCTGCTGCGCCAGGGTGTGCATCTTCTGATGGATCGCGTTCAGCACCGTCATGTCGAAGTATTCGCGCGCGATGCCCGACTGGTTCGAGGCGACGACGACGCGATAGCCAGCCTGGTTCAGGCGGGCGATCGCTTCGAGCGAACCGGGGATCGGCAGCCATTCGGCCGGCGACTTGATGAAGTCCGGCGAGTCATGATTAATGACGCCGTCGCGGTCGAGGATAATCAGTTTCAGCGCCGGCGTGCCCATTATGCCGCCAGCTTGGAAATGTCGGCCACGCGGTTCATCATGCCGTGCAGCGACGACAGCAAGGCCAGGCGGTTGTTGCGCAGGGCGACATCCTCGGCCATCACCATCACGTCGTTGAAGAAGCCGTCGACGTCGTCGCGCAGCTGCGCCAGCGTTTGCAGGGTGCTGGTAAAGTCGCCCTTGGCGAAGGCCGCGTCGACTTCCGGCTGCACGCGCGAGACGCCGGCGGCGAGTGTTTTCTCCGCTTCGTCCTGCAGCAGCGCCACGTTGACGCCACTGTCGGCAACCAGCTTGAGCGCTTCCTCGTTCTTTTTCAGGATGTTGGTGATGCGCTTGTTGGCGCTAGCGAGCGAGGCGCTTTCCGGCAGCGCGGCAAATGCCTGCACCGCTTCCAGGCGCTGCACGATGTCGTCCAGGCGATCCGGGTTTTGCGCCACGACGGCTTCGATTTCATTCGGCGAGAAGCCGCGTTCGCGCAGGATGCCGCGCAGGCGATCGAGCATGAAGGTGGTCACATCCGCCACCGGGTCCTTGAAGCCGGGAATGGCTGCGAACTGTGCGGCGGCGTCTGCCAGCAAGCCCTGGATCGACAATGGCAAACGCTTTTCCAGCAACATGCGCAGCACGCCCAGCGCGTGGCGGCGCAGCGCGAACGGGTCCTTGTCGCCGGTCGGCGCCAGGCCGATGGCCCAGATGCCGACCAGGGTTTCGAGCTTGTCGGCCAGGGCCACGGCGGTGCCGGTGGCGGTCGATGGCAGGCTGTCGCCGGCAAAGCGCGGCTGGTAGTGCTCGGAGGCGGCCAGCGCCACTTCTTCCGGCTCGCCATCGTGGCGCGCGTAATACGTGCCCATGATGCCTTGCAGTTCGGGGAATTCACCCACCATGTCGGTCAGCAAATCGGCCTTGGCCAGCAGGGCGCCGCGTTCGGCCAGGGCCACGTCGCCACCCAGTTTTGCAGCGATGGCGCCGGCCAGCGACTTGACGCGCTCTGTGCGGGCAGCTTGCGTGCCCAGCTTGTTGTGGTAGACGACGTTGGCCAGCAGCGGCAAACGCGATGCCAGCGTCTTCTTCTTGTCTTGTTCAAAGAAGAACTTGGCGTCGGACAGGCGCGGGCGCACGACGCGCTCGTTGCCGCCGATGATGTGTTCTGGCGTACTGGTTTCGATGTTCGAGACGATCAAAAAGCGCGAGCGCAGCTTGCCTTCGCTGTCCGTCAGGGCGAAATACTTCTGGTTCGTCTGCATGGTGAGGATCAGGCATTCCTGCGGCACGGCCAGGAATTCTTCCTCGAAGTGGCATTCGTACACGACCGGCCATTCGACCAGGGCGGTCACTTCATCGAGCAGCGCTTCGGGCATAAGCACCTGATCGGCACCGGCCTTGTCCAGCAATTGGGCGCGGATGCGCTCCTTGCGTTCCTCGTTGCTGGCGATGACGCTGGCATTGAGGATCAGCGAGGCCGCATAGTTTTCCGCGTGCGCGATGGTGATCGGTGCACCGTCGGTGAGGAAGCGGTGGCCCAGGGTGGTGCGGCCGGCCGTGAGGCCCAGCAGGGTCAGGGGCAGGATATTGATGCCGTGCAGGGCGAGCAGGCTGTGGGCCGGGCGCACGAATTGCACGGTGGTGCCATCCGGGCGCTGATAGCTCATCAGTTTTGGAATCGGCAGCTTGGCCGCCGACTCGGTCAATGCCGCCTGCGCGCCGGCGGCGAGCTGGCTGCCCGGCGCCGTGTAGGTGTAGAAGAAGCTTTCAGCCTTGCCGTCGACGGCGCGTTCCAGGTCCGCTACCGTCAGGTCGGGGAAGCCCAGCGCGGCCAGTTTCTTGGCCAGCGGCGGCGTGCCGTTGCCGTTCGCGTCCAGCGCCACGGAGACGGGCAAGACTTTTTCGCGGATGGATTTATCGGGCGAGACTTCGCGCACGTTGGTGATGGAGACGGCCAGGCGGCGCGGCGAGGCGTAGCTGGTGGCGACGCTGTCGGCTTCCAGGAAGTCGCGCGCCTTCAGGCCATTGACGATACCGGCGGTGAAGGCGGCGCCCAGTTTGGCCAGCGCTTTCGGCGGCAGTTCTTCGGTCAGCAGTTCGATGAGCAGTGTTTGGTTCATGGTGTTCTTGTCTGGTACGGCGGTGTATAGGCTCGGCAATCAAGCGGCGGCGGGTTGGTCTGCGGCGGGCAGCATCGGGAAACCGAGGCGCTCGCGCGAGTCGTAATACGCTTGCGCCACCAGGCGCGACAGGGTGCGCACGCGGCCGATGTAGGCGGCGCGTTCCGTCACCGAGATGGCGCCACGCGCGTCGAGCATATTGAAGCTGTGCGAGGCCTTCATGATTTTCTCGTAGGCGGGCAGGGTCAGTTGCAGCTCGATCAAACGCTTCGCTTCCGCTTCGTAGTTGCCGAACTGTTCGAACAGCAGGTCCGTGTTCGCGTGCTCGAAGTTGTAGGTCGATTGTTCCACTTCGTTCTGGTGGAAGACGTCGCCGTAGGTCAGTTTCTTGGTGACTCCATTCTCTTCCCACTCGGTCCACACCAGGTCATACACGTTTTCCACGCCTTGCAAATACATGGCCAGGCGCTCGATGCCGTAGGTGATTTCGCCCAGCACGGGCTTGCAATCGAGGCCGCCCACTTGCTGGAAGTAGGTAAATTGGGTCACTTCCATGCCGTTCAGCCAGACTTCCCAGCCCAGGCCCCAGGCCCCCAGGGTCGGGCTTTCCCAGTCGTCTTCGACGAAGCGCACGTCATTCTGCTGCAAGTCCAGGCCCAGGGCGGCCAGCGAACCCAGATACAGGTCGAGGATGTTTTCCGGCGCCGGCTTCAAGACCACCTGGTACTGGTAGTAGTGCTGCATGCGGTTCGGATTTTCGCCATAGCGGCCATCCTTCGGACGGCGCGACGGCTGCACATACGCGGCGCGCCAGGGTTCCGGGCCGATCGCGCGCAGGAAGGTGCCGGTATGGAAAGTGCCGGCGCCGACTTCCATGTCGTAAGGCTGGAGCAGGGCGCAACCTTGCTTGTCCCAATAGGTTTGCAAGGTCAGGATAATTTGTTGAAATGTGAGCATCGTATGAGTTCGCCGCGCGGGAGGCTGCGCTTTGTTAAGGTTTGCTTGAAGCCCGCACGCTGTTGGGCTAGCGTCCGGGCCGGGATTTTGCTAATTTTAGCGGTTTTTACGGGCCCACTGTGACTCTTCGGGCAATATCGGCCGCTTATTGCTGCGCAGCGCGGCCACGGCGCGCGGCGCGCGACAGCAGGAAGGCCGTCAGCAAGGCCAGCGCGGCCAGGGCCAGCACCAATTTATTGCCATACAGAATGTATGGCGTCATGCCGCCCATGCCTTGCACCTTGGCCGCCAGGGTGGCTTGCTGTTCCGGCGGCAGCAGGTTTTGCACCACGCCCTTGCCGTCGATGACGGCGGTGGCGCCCGTGTTCGTCGAGCGCAGCATGGGGCGGCCCGTTTCCAGGCTGCGCATCTGCGAAATTTGCAGATGTTGCGGGATGGCGATCGAGTCGCCAAACCAGGCCAGGTTCGAGATATTGAGCAGCACCGAGGCCGACTGCTTGCCATGGCGGTGGGCGCTGGCCAGCTGTCCCGCGATTTCTTCGCCAAACAGGTCTTCGTAGCAGATATTCGGCAGCACCAGCTGGTCGCGCACGGGCAAAGGCGCTTGGACTTCCGCGCCGCGGCCCATGTCGCCCAGCGGGATGGCCATCATGGCGACAAACCAGTGCAGGCCGGGCGGCACGAATTCGCCGAACGGCACCAGATGGTGCTTGCGGTACTGGTAGTAGGGACCCGCCGCGCCGTTGGGCGAGATGCCCAGGGCCGCATTGTAGAAACGCTGCTGTTCGTCGAGCACGGGCATGCCGAGCAAAATCGTGCTGCCCGTCTGCTGCGAATACGTCGCCAGGCTATCCAGATAGCCGGGCGGCAGCTGGTGCGGCAGCACGGTGACGGCCGTTTCCGGCGTGGCGATCAGGTCGGCCGGCGCGCTGGTGATGGCGCTCTGGTACATCTGCAGGGCGCCCAGCACGAAGCCGGGGTCGAATTTTTGTTGTTGCGGCACATTGCCCTGCAACAGGCGCACCGTGATCGCGCGTCCGACAGGATGGGTCCAGTTCACATACTGCAGGCCGATGCCGGCCGCGTACAGGGCGATGACGCCGCCCAGTGCGCTCCAGCGCGTGCGCTGCAGGGGGTGGACTAGCAAGAGCAGGGCGCCGGCCGACAGCGCCGCCAGCCAGCCCAGGCCATACGCGCCGATGACGGGCGCAAAGCCGCCCAGCGGACTGGCATTGTGGGCGTAACCGGTGGCCAGCCACGGGAAACCCGTAAACAGCCAGCCGCGCGTCCATTCGAACAGGGTCCAGGTAGCGGGCAGCACCAGCAGGGTCATGGCGGGCAGCGAGAGTACCCAGCGCTGGCGCAGCCAGGCCGCCGCGCCCATGGCCAGGGCCACGTAAATGGCCATCAAGAGGGCCAGCAAGGCCACGGCGATGGCGGCGATCGGTGCGGCCATGTCGCCATAGCGGTGCATCGAGATATACAGCCAGTGCGTGCCGGCCGCGCACCAGCCGAAGCCGTAGGCCCAGCCGATCAGCGCGCCGGCCTTGACGTTTGCTGCGCGCAGCACCTGGTAGAACAGCACGCCCAGGCTGAGGATTTGCAATGGCCAGTAGCCGAATGGAGCGAACGCCAGCACCGCGACGGCGCCGGCGATGGCGGCCGTCAGCATGCGCGCCCAGGTGCTGCGGGGCGGTTTGGCGGGGGCGTTGGGGTCAGCGCGTCTGAAACGCATTTACAGCACGCGCATGTCAGAGTTCCAGTTCCGGCACGTTGGGCAGGCGCTCGACGAGCAGCACGTGCACCTGGCGCGCATCGGCGCGCAGCACTTCGAAGCGCAGATTGCCCAGGTCGAAGATATCGCCCTTGTGCGCCATGCGGCCCAGGTACTTCGAGACCAGGCCGCCGATGGTGTCGACATCGTCGTCCACCAGGTGGCTGCCCACTTCCTCGTTGAACTGTTCGATTTCGGTCAGCGCCTTGACGCGCCAGCGGGGGCCGAACTGGCCTTCCTTGAGCGAGAGGATGTTGTCCTCGGCTTCGTCGAAGTCGTATTCGTCCTCGATGTCGCCGACGATCTGTTCCAGCACGTCTTCGATGGTGATCAGGCCGGCGACGCCGCTGTATTCATCGACGACGATGGCCATGTGATTGTGGTTGGCGCGGAAATCGCGCAGCAGCACATTCAGGCGTTTCGATTCGGGGATGAAGATGGCGGGGCGCAGCATGTCGCGCACGTCGAAAGTTTCTTCTGCGTAATAACGCAGCAAGTCTTTCGCCAGCAGGATGCCGATGACCTTGTCGCGCTCGCCTTCGATCGCGGGGAAGCGCGAGTGGGCGGTGGACAGGACTTCCGGCATCCATTCCTCGATCGGCTTGCTGATGTCGATGACATCCATTTGCGAACGGGGAATCATGATGTCGCGCGCACAGAGATCCGATACCTGAAACACGCCTTCGATCATCGACAGGGCGTCGGCGTCGATCAGCTTGCGTTCATGCGCATCGTGTAGAACTTCGAGCAATTCTGCACGGTTCTCTGGCTCGGGGGATATGAGTGCGGTCAGGCGTTCAAACAGTGACCGGTGGGGCTTGACGTCAGTTCTGACGCCACTAGGGTGCTCGGGCATAGGAGGCGTGAGCCGTTGTTGCGAAGGGATATAGGATACACCAAAAGTGGGGGAATACCGGATTTCCCCGCTTTTGATGCAAATTTAATACGTTGAAGTGCGGCGTTGCCCGACGTTTCAGGCGTCCTGGCCCAGCACGCGCAAGCGCAAGGCCGCCACGTCCGCCTGCCAGTCCGTAAAATGCTCGCTGTCCTGCCACAGCTGGCGCAGTTCCGACGACTCGGCCATGATGCGCTCGAACGCCAGGCGCGCCTTTTCCAGCAGCGGCGGCGTGACTTTCTTCTTGCAGGCGGCCACCCATTCGTCCACTTCGGCCGTGGCCGGGTCGTTCTCGCCCGGCTTGCCTTGCAGGCGCGCGATCACCTCGAGCGCGGCCAGCGCCTCGGCGGCGAACGGCGCTTCGAGTTCCGCTTGCTGGCTGTCGATGACGTTGTCGAGCGTCGTCTCGACCAGTTCCAGGGTTTTGTATTCGTGCAGATCCTGCGCCCAATCCATGGCGTAGTCGTTGCCGAAGGCGTCGGTGGCCCAAGTGCCCATAGTGTGTCCTCGTGTGTGCGCGTTGGCGCTATTTGTCCGTAGGTCAGATTAGCGCAGCGTAATCTGACGCTTTGGTGATATTGATACATTTTCCGGGTGTTGTCGGGTTACGCCCTGCGGGCTAACCCGACCTACCCCGACCTACCGGATCGGCCCAGGCTTGCGCGGCTTATTTTTGGTCCGCGTAGGGATCGCTGATGCCGAGTTTTGCGAGGATCTCCGTTTCCAGGCCCTCCATCTCGGCCGCTTCCTCGTCATCCATGTGGTCGTAGCCCTGCGCATGCAGCACGCCGTGCACGATCAGATGGGCCGTGTGCTCTTCCACGCTCTTGCCTTGCTCGGCCGCTTCCTTTTCCAGCACGTCCGTGCACAGGATGATGTCGGCGCGCGTCGGCTCGTCGTCGCCCAACTCTTCGCCTTCGTTGTAGGCAAACGTCAGCACATTGGTGGCGTAATCTTTTTCGCGGTAGTCGCGGTTCAAGGTACGGCCTTCCTCGGCGTCGACGAAGCGGACGGTCAGTTCGGCAGGGGCGAACAGGGCCGCCTTGACCCAGCGGCGCACTTTGGGCCGCGTGATCAGGGTTTCCAGGCGGGCGTCCGGGTATTGCACGGACAAGGACAGTTTATTTTTTTCGGACATTTTTGGCGGTAGCTGGTGTAATCAGGGGAAGTAACTGGGCGGCGTTGGCGCCGGCCGCCTGCGCCGTTTCATAGGCATCGACGATGCGCGCGACGAGCGGATGGCGCACCACGTCGGTGCTGTTAAATTGCGTAAAGCCGATGCCGCGCACGTCTTTCAGCACGTGTACGGCGTCGATCAGGCCGCTCGTCTGGCTCTTGTGCAGGTCGACTTGCGTGACGTCGCCCGTCACCACGGCCTTGCTGCCAAAGCCGATGCGCGTCAAAAACATCTTCATCTGTTCGACGGTGGTGTTTTGCGCTTCATCGAGGATGACGAAGGCGTGGTTCAGGGTGCGTCCGCGCATGTAGGCCAGCGGGGCGATCTCGATCACCTGTTTTTCAAACAGCTTTTGCGTGCGGTCAAAGCCCAGCAAATCGTACAGCGCGTCGTACAGGGGACGCAGATACGGGTCGACCTTTTGCGCCAGGTCGCCCGGCAGGAAGCCCAGGCGCTCGCCCGCTTCGACGGCAGGGCGCGTCAGGATGATGCGCTTGACGGCGTCGCGTTCGAGCGCGTCGACGGCGCAGGCGACGGCCAGGTAGGTTTTACCCGTGCCGGCCGGACCCACGCCGAAGCTGATGTCGTGTTCGAGGATGTCGCGCAGGTAGGCGATCTGGTGCGGCGTGCGCCCACGCAGGTCGCTGCGCCGCGTTTTCAGCACGGGGCTGGCGATGTCCGGCTCGACGAAGGTGCTGGCAGGCGCGTTGACGTGGTGTTCCGAAGCGGCGGACAGTCCCGCGCGCTGCTCCACCAGGGCCAGCTGCACTTCTTCCAGCGGCACGACCTTGTTGGCGATGGCGTAGAACTGGTCGAGGATTTCCACGGCCCGTTCGGCATTGCTGCCGCCGACGATGAATTTCTCGCCACGGCGGAAGATCGTCACGTCGAGGGCGGCGGAAATCTGGCGCAGGTTTTCATCGAGCGGCCCGCACAGGTGCGCCAGGCGCGTGTTGTCCAGCGGCTCGGGGATGAAGTAATGCGGCTGTATCGGGGCTTTGGTTTTCAACTGGCTCTTTTCAATGCGGAAGCGCCGGCGACGAGTTCGCCGCGCAGGGTGTAGGAATGGCTTTCGGTGATGCGCACGTCGACCAGTTGGCCGATCAGGTGCAAGCCGTCCGGGCCGGCGTCGAAATTGACGACGCGGTTGTTTTCCGTGCGGCCTTGCAGTTCACTGTCATCGGTGTCCTTCTTCGAACGGCCTTCGACGAGGATGGTTTGCACGCTGCCCACCATGGCCAGGCTGTATTTGCGCGTGTTGGCGTCGATGGCCGCCTGCAGCTGCTGCAAACGGGCCAGTTTCACTTCATGCGGCGTATCGTCTGCCAGGCTGGCGGCCGGCGTGCCGGGGCGCTTGCTGAAGATGAAGCTGTAGCTGTTGTCAAACCCCACGTCGGCAATCAGCTTCATCATGGCGTCGAAGTCCGCTTGCGTCTCGCCGGGGAAGCCGACGATGAAGTCGGACGAAATGGCCATGTTCGGGCGCACGGCGCGGATGCGGCGGATGATGGACTTGTATTCGAGGCCCGTGTAGCCGCGCTTCATGGCACCGAGAATCTTGTCGGAACCGTGTTGGGCCGGCAGGTACAGATGGTCGACCAGTTGCGGGATCTTCGCATAGGCGTCGATCAGGCGCTGCGTGAATTCCTTCGGGTGGCTGGTGACGAAGCGCATGCGCGCGATGCCGGGAATGTCGGCCACGTATTCGAGCAGCAGGGCGAAGTCGGCAATGTCGCCGCCTTCCATCGCGCCACGGTAGGCGTTCACGTTCTGCCCCAGCAGGGTGATTTCCTTGACGCCCTGGGCGGCCAGGCCCGCCACTTCCGTCAGCACGTCTTCGAAGCGGCGCGACACTTCCTCGCCGCGCGTGTAGGGCACGACGCAGTAGCTGCAATATTTGCTGCAGCCTTCCATGATGGACACGAACGCCGATGCGCCGTCCACCTTGGCCGGCGGCATGTGGTCGAACTTTTCGATTTCCGGGAAGCTGATGTCGACCTGCGAGGCGCCGCTGGAGCGGCGCAACTCGATCATTTGCGGCAGGCGGTGCAGGGTTTGCGGGCCGAACACCATGTCGACATATGGTGCGCGCTTGACGATGGCGTCGCCTTCCTGCGAGGCCACGCAGCCGCCCACGCCGATCAGCAGGTGCGGCTTGGCCAGTTTCAGCTCGCGCAGACGGCCCAGGTCGGAAAACACTTTTTCCTGCGCCTTTTCGCGCACGGAGCAAGTGTTGAGCAGGATCACATCGGCGTCTTCCGGCGTGTCGGTGCGCACCAGGCCGTCGGAAGCGCCCAGCACGTCGGCCATCTTGTCCGAGTCGTACTCGTTCATCTGGCAGCCGAAGGTTTTAATGAATACTTTTTTCTGCATGGAGTCGGATGCTTATCGGTAAATGTGGCGGCAATTAAGTGGGACAAATAAGTGGGGAAAGCAAGTGTGGCGGCAAATAAGCCGGGCAGGGGGTTTGCGCCGTGCGCCGCTCGGGGCGGGAGGCGGTGGATCACCGGCCGGGCGCCTCTGGTTGCCCGCTGGCAGGCTCGCTGCAAGTTCAGGCCATAGTTTAGCGTAAATCGCCGGGACGGGCCATGTTGTGCTGAGCATGCCGACAAGATTACAGCGTGAATACGGCACCCGGAACGGCGATGCCGCAGAGCATTTATTGCCATGCGACACCATTGATTTGTAACAAGTTGCTGCAAAGCCTTGTGTGCGGCCGCTGGCATCCTAATGTGTTGAAATAGCATCGTTGGCAAGCCAACTAGCAGCTTGATTGATATTTAACAATCAGGAAGTTTGCGCGAGGCGCAGATGCGGTCTGTTTGGGCTAGTATATTGTTTTATATGCAATTCATTTCGGTGGGTTGCAGGGCATTTACTCACGCGGCAAGCTGCGCACGTTGGCTGTGCGAGTCCTGTGCAGGCAGTGCGACAAGGAGGGAAGGCGGAGGGGAGGCTGAGTCCGATGGAAAGACGTTTATTTAAACACTCTAAGCCAGCCTTAAGTTCGTATCGGCATTCTTTCAACATTCACTAGACGAGGAAAAATCATGGCACATCATGCATTAGCATCGCAAGAGAGTTACAACCCGAATCACCTGCTGGATATTCTGCTGAGCAAGATGCAGCTGAAAAACGACGCAGCCCTGTCGCGCTTGCTCGAAGTGGCGCCACCCGTCATCAGCAAGATCCGCCATCACCGCTTGCCGGTCGGCGCCTCGCTGCTGATCCGCATGCACGAAGTGACCGGCATGAGCATCCGTGACCTGCGCGATTTGATGGGCGACCGCCGCACCAAATATCGTCTGTCCGACGCCCAGGGCCGTCCAAAAGCGGAAGACCGCGGCGATGCGCAAGAATCGAATTACGCGCACTGATGTGGCGGTTGCACGCTGACTGTGCCGCTTGCGTCACTGCTGGCGGCAACAGGCTGGTGTGGACCGGGCAGCATGGATACACCGCAGTACCCATAACGGCTTTCGCTTTGCGGCGAGAGCCGTTGGCATGTGGCGCGGCGTTTAGCTCAGCAGTGCCGAGGTAATTTCGTCGTAGCGCAGCTCCGTTTCTCGGAACAGTTGCAGATACGTTTCTTCGCCCAGGCCCAGCGCATCCCAGGCCACCGGCGAGACGCGCGGCACCATGTCGTCGCCCGCCTGCGCCAGGTCGAGCGCACAGACGATGGCATTGGCCACGTGGATCAGCGCGGCCAGGAAACCTGCCCCTGGCGTTTCCGGCTGCAGGTAGTTGGCCAGCGCCAGGCGCATGGTGTCGGAAAAATTCCAGTGCTCGGCCAGGGCCACGCCTGCCTGCACGTGGTCCACGCCCAGCACGGCCTGCTCCGCTTCGAGCAGGCCGCAATCGTGCGCCGCCTGGTACACGATGACGTGTGCGTAGTGTGCGGGAAAGCTGCTGACCAGTACCAGGCGGCCGATGTTATGCAGCAAGCCGGCCGTGAAGGCGTAATCCTGGTTGAAGCGGATCTGGCGCGCCAGCACCTTGGCGCAGGCGGCCGTCGCTACCGAATGGCGCCAGAAGGCCTTGTCGTCGAAGCCGGGGCAGCGCCCTTCCGGGAAGCAGCCCGTGATGGCGGCCGAGGTGATCAGGCTGCGCGTGGTCTGGAAACCCAGGTAGGTGATCGCCTGCTGGATGGTGGTGGCCTTCACTTGCAAGCCATATTGCGAGGAGTTGGCCAGGCGCAGGGTTTTCGCCGTCAGGGCCTGGTCGTAGGAGACTTTTTTCGCCAGCACGGAAATATCGACGTCTTCCTGGTCTATGCTGTTGAGCAACTCCATGACGACGGCGGGCAAGGAAGGCAGGTCATCGAGATGGGCGACGATATCGTCGAGCGTCAGCTGGGTGCTCATGCTGGCTCTCCCGTACCCAGGCGATACGCCGTCACATAGTCGCGCAGCAAGGTCGTGGCCGCATCCTCGGGATTGTCCGGATCATGCTTGCGGAACAGGTAGGCCAGCCGTTCGCTGTCGGCGGCCTGCTGCGCGGCGATTTCTTCCGGCGAAGGGGGCGGCGCCTGGATCGGCAGCATGGCGATGCCGTGGCGCGGCATCAGGGACAGCATGTTTTCCGTCAGTACCGCGCCTTGCGGCAACAGCACTTGTCCATGCGCGTCGAGCAAGACATCCGACAAGACCATGCCAGGACGCACTTGTTCCAGGGGTAGATGTTGATGCATGACCGCCATGACGACTCCTTAGATGATTGCGGGATATTACCATTGCCATGACGCAATGTCTCAACCTGTATCAAGGCCCCTGTCGAAAACGGGGTCGCTGTAAATCTTGCCAATAAGCATGTCATACCGTACATTTGATACAGACTGTTGCATTGCTGACGTATCTGTGCCCGCGCCGCGGGCCGGCGGCTGGCCTGGCCCGGGGAGTGTTGATCGATGGTGAGTATCCAAGTCCGGCTGACCCTGCTTTTTGTCGTGATCGTCACCTTGGTGCTGGGCATTTCTGGCAGCTATACCCAATATACACTGAGCCAGGAACTTGAATCGGGCAGCGCGCGCCTGCGCAGCGGCGTGCTCACGCGCTTGCAGACCAGCTTGCCTTCGGCCCTGTGGGATCTCGACAAATCCAAGGTCGACAGCATTGTCGCGGCCGAAATGCTGCCGCCGGAACTGGTCGGCATCCGCGTCTACGACGCTTCCGTGGGCCTGTTCGCCGGTGAAGTGCGCGACGCGGCCGGCACCCTGGTGCCGTTGAGCGCCGACGTGGCCATGGGCGGCACGCCCGTCGAGGCGCCGCTGGTGTTCCGCGACGCCGTGGCGGCAACCACGGGCGGCAAGCCGGTGATCGTCGGCAAGGTCATCGTCAATTTCAGCCGCGCGCAGATCGATGCGGCCCTGCGCGGCGAAGTGCGGCGCAAGGTGCTGGAAGTATTACTGCTTGACATCATCCTGGTGGGTGCCCTGGCACTGAGCCTGCGCATCGTCTTCGGTCCCTTGAAACAGTTGCGCGACGGCTTGATCGACCTGGCCACGCGCGGCAGCGACGAGGTCGAAGAACTGCCGGAAAACCGGCGCGACGAACTGGGCGACGTGATCCGCGGCTTCAATGCCGTGCAGCGCAAGCTCAAGTCCATCATCGAGGGCAGCCGCGAGGCGGAAGACATGGCGCGCCGTTCGCAGCAGGAGACGGCGCAGGCGATGGACGAGCTGCGCCGCGCGCAGGAATCGTTGCTGCAGTCGGAACGCCTGGCCTCGCTGGGCAGCCTGGTGGCGGGCGTGGCGCATGAAATCAACACGCCGGTCGGCATCGCGCTGACCAGTGCCTCGGTGCTGAAGGAAGCTACCGATCACATCAGCGCAGCGGTGGCCGGCGGCAGCGTGAAGAAAACCGATATCGTGCGCTACCTGGAAACGGCCGGCGAGAGCGCGCGGCTGATCATGAACAATGCCTATCGCGCCGCGCACCTGATCCACAGCTTCAAGCAGATCGCCGTCGACCAGGTCAGCGAGGCGCGCCGTTTATTCGAATTGCGCGACTATATCGGTGAAGTGATATCGAGCCTGCAGCCGACCCTGAAAAAGACGCGTATCCGCATCGATATCGATTGCCCGCCTGACATCATGCTCGACAGCTATCCGGGCGCGCTGGCGCAGGTGCTGACCAACCTGGTCTTGAACTGTGTCGAGCACGCCTTCGATGCGGACACGGCTGGCAACATCCATATAGGCGTGCGTCGCGACGGCGAGTGGATCGCCATGCAGGTGCGCGATAACGGCCGCGGCATCGCGCCCGACATGCTCGACCGCGTATTCGATCCGTTTGTCACCACGCGGCGGGGGCAGGGCGGCACGGGACTGGGCTTGAATATCGTGTTCAACTTGATTGCCAAGCAGTTTGGCGGCACCATCACGGTCAGCAGCACGCTGGGACAGGGCGCAACATTCCTGCTGCGCCTGCCCATGGTGACGCCGTTGCCGGACAGCACCAGCAGCCCGGCATAGGCAAGGAGAAGAGACATGGCACAGCTAGAAAACAGTCAGCAAGTGGCGCTGCTGCGCGGGATCAATGTGGGCCGCGCCAAGCGCGTGGCCATGGCCGACTTGCGCAAGCTGCTGGGCGACCTGGGTTTTGCGCAGGTACGCACGGTACTCAACAGCGGCAACGTGGTGTATGACGGCGGTGCGGTGGCGCCGGCCGAGGCCGCTGCCCGCATCGAGGAAGCGCTGGTGCTGAAACTGGGCGTGGCGGCCAGAGTGACGGTGCTGTCGGCCAGCCAGTTTGCCGAACTGATCGAACAAAATGCCCTGGCGCCGGCGGCCGATGCGGCCCGTCTGCTGACCTTGGTGCTGAACAATCCGGCCGATGTCCAGCGCCTGGCGCCGCTCTTGCAGCGGCCGTGGCAGCCGGAAGCGCTGGCGCTGGGGCGATGGGCCGCGTATGCCTGGTGTCCCGATGGCGTGCTGGCCAGCAAGGTGGTGGCGTCACTGGGCGCGCTGCTGGGCGATGGCGTCACCTCGCGCAACTGGGCCACCATGCAAAAATTACATGCGCTGCTGAACGGGCCCGAGGCGACAGCCACCTCGGCCAAGGAGCACTGATGCCTGCCATCGCGACGCCATGAACTGGGATATCGTCAAGGGCGTGCTGATCTTGCTGCTCGCCGTCAGCGCGCTGGGCACGGCCTTCGTGCTCATGTCTGCCTCGGGCCCGGACAAGGCGGGTTGCATCGCGCGCGCCCTGAAGTCGGGTATTCCGGTGGGCAATATCGAAAGGGTGTGCCGCTTGCTGGACAAGTAAAAAAATTCCGCACGAGGCGGAATTTTTTTTGACGCAGCGGCATCGGCCGCCGAAGCAAGGTCAGCTATCGAATTTTTCCTGTTTTTCACCGTGCATGCTAAAGGCCAGCAAGCCCAGTCCCACCAGCAGCATCGAGACCATGCTCGCTTCGGGCACGGGCGGCGGCACGTTCGGTTGTTGTACGGCAGGAGTGGCGGCGGTGGTGGGGGGCGCCAGTGCGCTTTGGCGCGTACCGGCGTTGAGCCAGCGCGGGGTCGCATTGAGCGTCGTATGCTGCGTCAGCAGGCGTGCATACGGCAAGTCCGGTGTTTCCCAGGTGGGATTGTCCGTCATGTTGTTGAAAGCGAGACTGTCGTCGCTCACGGCGGGCGCGCTGGCGGCCACATTACCGGCATACGCCGACAGCGCCAGCACGGCCACGCATAGCGGCTGAAAAATCTTCATCGTTGACTCCCTGGTTCACCGCGCGGCGTGGCCGAAACCGGCCTGCGCCTGGACGGATAATGCGCCTGTACGGGGGCGTATCACAATTTTTCTGATGAGGTCTTATTACAGCACAAGTCGTGGCAATTTTGCTACGTATATTTGCTTTAAATTACGAATATTTGTCATTTTGATAGCGTGAAGGCTATCGCTGCCGCACACTTGGCATGAGCACGCTATCAGTGAAAAATACTGTTGTTTTTTTGTGCGAATCGCCAGCAAGAAAACAATATATTGATTAGTATATTGTTTATCGCATGATGATCAATATGACCGCCTGTGGGAGGGCAAGATGGAGACAGTGGCAACACAACACGCCGAATACAACCTCGACGCCATGCGTGGCTCGGCCTACAAGGCCAGCTCGCTGCTCAAGGCCATGGGCAATGCCGACCGTTTGATGCTGCTGTGCCAGCTATCGCAGGGCGAACATTGCGTCAGCGACCTCGAACAAAAAGTGGGCATCGGCCAGCCGACCCTGTCGCAGCAGCTGGGCGTGCTGCGCGAAGAGATGTTGGTGGCCACGCGGCGCGATGGCAAGCAGATTTATTACCGCGTCGCCAGCGCACCCGTACTGGCCGTGCTGCAAGTGCTGTACGCGCAGTTCTGCGCGCCGCGTCTGCCGTTCAACGACGAAGCGGACTGAGGCCGACTATGACGATAGCTTGGCAGCACTTCACGCCGTGGGCTTCGCTGGCGGGCGGCATGCTGATCGGTTTGGCGGCTGCGCTATTGATCCTGTTCAATGGACGCATCGCCGGCATCAGCGGCATCCTCGGCGGCTTGCTGCGCCCGCGCAGTGGCGACCTGGGCTGGCGCATCGCCTTTCTGGCCGGCCTGGTCGGCACGCCCCTGCTGTATTCGCTGTGGCAAGCCTTGCCGCCCGTGCAGATCGAGGCGGGCACGCCCGCTTTGATCGTGGCGGGCTTGCTGGTGGGCGTGGGCGTGCGCTACGGCGCCGGCTGCACCAGCGGCCACGGCGTGTGCGGCCTGTCGCGCCTGTCACCGCGTTCGCTGGCGGCCACCATGGCCTTCATGGCGGCCGGTTTCCTCACCGTGTATCTGTTGCGCCATCTGTGAGCAAGCTTATGAGCAAGTTACTCCTTTCCCTGTTGAGCGGCCTCGTCTTTGGTCTGGGGCTGATCGTCTCCGGCATGAGCAACCCGGCCAAGGTGCTCGGTTTCCTCGACCTGGCCGGCGCCTGGGACCCGTCGCTGGCGCTGGTGATGGGCGGCGCCATCGCCGTGGCCATGCCCGCCTTCTGGCTGGCGGGCCGGCGCAGCACGGCGCTGCTGGGCGAGCCCATGCAATTGCCGGCGTCGCGGCGCATCGACCGGCGCTTGCTGCTGGGCAGCCTGGCCTTTGGCGCAGGCTGGGGCATCGCCGGTTTTTGTCCCGGTCCCGCCCTTGTCTCCCTGCTGGCGGGCCAGCCGAAGGCCTGGATCTTTACCGGTGCGATGCTGGCCGGCATGGCCGCGTTTGAAGTGCTGGAGCACCGCAAGCGACCCGCGCCGGCCTGAGACGGTACAATCTGGCGCATCGTCACTCTGGATACCCGCCTACATGAAGACCGTGATTTTCCGCGCCGGCGCGCGCGCCGCCCTGCTGTGCAGCGTGCTGGCATTGGCCGCCTGCGGCAGCTTGCTGAAGAAGGAAGCCCCGCCCGCTCCCGCACCCGTGGCAGACACCTTGCCCAATCCACAAGTGCTGCTGCTGGGGGAAGTGCATGACAATGCACAAGGCCAGCGCTTGCGCGTCGCCGAGTTGCAGCGCCGCCTGGCGGCTGGCTGGCGTCCCGTGATTGTCATGGAGCAATTCGATCGTGAAAACCAGGCCTTGCTGACGCGCGCCACACGCGATTGCGCCGACCCCGATTGCATCATCCGCGTGATGGAACAGCCGCGCTGGGACTGGAGCTTGTACCGGCCCGTGCTGGATCTGGTGATCAGCTATCAATTGACCCTGGTCGCCGGCAATGTGTCGCCTGCCGATGCGTCGCGCATCGTACGCGATGGCATCCAGTGGGCGATGCCGCCCGCCATGGTGGCCACTTACCTGGCCGCGCCCGTGCCGGCCGACATTCTGGAAGGGCAACAGAAGGAAGTACAGGCGGCCCGCTGCAATATGCTGCCCGACATGATGATGAAAGGTGTCGTCAACGCCCAGGTGGCGCGCGATATCTGGATGGCCAAGCTGATCCGCGACCAGGCGCCGCGCGACGTGGTGCTGATCGCCGGCAATGAGCATGTACGCAAGGATATCGGCGTGCCCCGCTGGCTGAAGCTGGCCGACCCGCAACTGAACCTGCGCAGCATCGGCTACCTGGAGCAGGGCAGCAGCGGCTACAAGGGGACGTTTGACCTGACGCAAACGATGCCGGCGCAGCCGCGCCCGGACCCGTGCGCCAAATTTAAGAAATAATCACTGCTGCACCCGCACCAGGGCGCTGACCCGGCTTGCCGTATCGAGCAGTTTCGGCAAGCTGTGTTCCAGCAAATGCGTCACGGACGGTCCCGCCGTCTGGCCGCTGACATTGATCGCCGCCACCACCTTGCCGGCCCGGTCGAACACGGGCGCGGCCAGGGCGATCAAGCCCTGTTCCAGCTCTTCCTGCACCAGGCACCAGCCCTGGCGCCGCACTTGCGCAATCTCTTCCATCAAGACCTCGATATCGACCTTGGTCGCCGGCGTGATTTTCAGCAGCGCCATTGTCGACAGCCGTGCGCGCAGCACCTCGGGTGCCAGGCCCGACAGCAAGACCCGTCCCATCGAGGTGCAATAGGCGGGCAGGCGGCTGCCGATGCCCAGGTTGATCGACATGGTGCGGTGCGCGGACAGGCGCACGACGTAGACGATGTCGTCGCCGTCGAGCACGGTGGCCGAGCACGACTGGCGCAAGGTCTGCATCAATTCTTCCAGCAGCGGCTGCGCCTGCGTCCAGACGGGCAACGATGACAGATAGGCGTAACCGAGGTCGAGCACCTTGGGCGTCAAACGGAACAGCCGGCCGTCCGCTTCCACATAACCGAGATGCAGCAAGGTGAGCAGGATGCGCCGCGCGCCCGCGCGCGTCAGCTGCGCCCGCTCCGCCACTTCGCTCAGGGTCTGTTGCGGCGCCTCGGCGCCAAAGCTGCGCAGCACGGCCAGGCCGCGCGCGAACGATTGCACATAGCTGTCGCCGGGACGCGGCGCGCCATCGGCATCAGGGAGTTCTTCGGCGGAAACGGGTGTGCTGCGGGCTGCGGTCATGGCAATTCCAATGGGTCAAGGTGGCAATTATAGCCATGGCGGTGGTGAAAACGGCAAATTGACAAGTGCGCCGATCCGGCATATTCTCACGAATAAGTTCTAAATACGAATATTTGTTCGCAATGCGAACAAATGAACTGTGGGTTTGATTTGGAGGAGATAGCAATGATCGACAAACTGCGTTCCAGCGTGCTTGATGCGCTGGCCGATATCCACGATGGCGCCACCGTCATGATTGGCGGCTTCGGCGGCGCAGGCCAGCCGGCCGAGCTGATCGACGGCTTGATCGCCCAGGGCGCGCGCGACCTCGTCATCGTCAACAACAATGCGGGCAATGGCGATACGGGCCTGGCCGCCCTGCTGAAAAACGGGCAGGTGCGCAAGATCATCTGCTCGTTCCCGCGCCAGGCCGATTCCCACGTCTTCGACGCGCTGTACCGCGCGGGCAAGCTGGAGCTGGAACTGGTGCCGCAGGGCAATCTGGCCGAGCGCATCCGCGCCGCCGGCGCCGGTATCGGCGGCTTTTTTACGCCCACCGGCTATGGCACGGACTTGGCCAAGGGCAAGGAAACGCGCGAGATCGATGGCCGCATGTATGTGTTCGAGTCGCCGATCCACGCCGATTTCGCCCTGATCAAGGCGGAGCAGGGCGACCGCTGGGGCAACCTGACTTACCGCAAGACGGCGCGCAACTTCGGCCCCATCATGGCCATGGCTGCGAAGGTCAGCATTGCTTCCGTGCACGAGGTGCTTGACTTGGGCAGCATCGACCCCGAACACGTCATCACGCCGGGCCTGTTCGTACAGCGCATCGTGCAAGTGCCGCGCACGGCCACCGGTCCCGCCGGCTTCAAAGCTGCCTGAGGAGTATCAAGTGAACAAATGGAATCGAGATCAAATGGCGGCGCGCGTGGCGGCCGACATCCATGAAGGCAGTGTCGTGAACCTGGGCATCGGCTTGCCGACCCTGGTGGCGAATCACTTGCCGGCCGGCGCGGAGATCATCCTGCACAGCGAAAACGGCGTCATCGGCATGGGCCCGGCACCGGCGCCGGGCGAGGAAGACTACGACCTGATCAACGCGGGCAAGCAGCCCGTCACCTTGCTGGCGGGCGGCAGCTATTTTCACCACGCCGACAGCTTCGCCATGATGCGCGGCGGCCACCTGGACATCTGCGTGCTGGGCGCCTTCCAGGTCTCAAGCACCGGCGACCTGGCCAACTGGCACACGGGCGCGCCCGACGCCATCCCCGCCGTGGGCGGCGCCATGGACCTGGCCATCGGCGCGAAAAAAACCTGGGTCATGATGGAATTGCTGACCAAGGGCGGTGAAAGCAAGCTGGTGCAGGCCTGCACGTATCCGCTCACGGGCATCGGGTGTGTCAGCCGTATCTACAGCGACCTGGCCGTGCTCGACCTGGGACCAAACGGCGCCACCGTCGTCGAGTTGGCCGATGGCTTGAGTTTTGCGCAGCTGCAAGCGTTGACGCCGGTTTCACTGCTGGACGGACGTTAGCAAGCCAGCAATGTCGGGTTACGCGCTTGCGCACTAACCCGACCTACATAAATATTTCTTGGAGGAAATAACATGACTCACGCTTATATTTGCGACGCCCAGCGTACGCCATTCGGCCGCTACGGCGGCAGCCTGTCCGGCGTGCGCGCCGACGACCTGGGCGCCGTGCCCATCCGTGCCTTGATGGCGCGCAACCCCGACGTGGACTGGACGGCCGTCACGGACGTGCTGTACGGCTGCGCCAACCAGGCGGGCGAGGATAACCGCAACGTGGCGCGCATGGCGGCCTTGCTGGCGGGCTTGCCCGACAGCGTGCCCGGTGCCACCCTGAACCGCCTGTGCGGCTCGGGCCTGGACGCCATCGGCAGCGCCGCGCGCTTCATCAAGAGCGGCGAAGCGGGCTTGCTGGTCGCCGGCGGCGTGGAAAGCATGAGCCGCGCGCCGTTTGTCATGGGCAAGGCGGACAGCGCCTTTGCGCGCGGCATGAAAATGGAAGACACGACCATCGGCTGGCGCTTCATCAATCCCTTGATGAAGGCGCAATACGGCGTCGACTCGATGCCGGAAACGGCGGAAAACGTGGCGACCGACTTTGGCATCAGCCGCGCGGACCAGGATGCATTTGCCCTGGCCAGCCAGGTCAAGGCGCTGGCGGCGCAGCAGGCGGGCGTGTTCGACAGTGAAATCTGTCCCGTCAGCATCGCCCAAAAGAAGGGCGAGCCCATTATCGTTTCCCGCGACGAGCATCCGCGCGCCACCACCCTGGAGACCCTGGCCAAATTGAAACCCGTGGTGCGCGCGGAGGGCACGATCACGGCCGGCAACGCATCCGGCGTCAACGATGGCGCGGCGGCGCTGCTGCTGGCCGATGCGGCCAACGTGGCCCGCTTTGGCCTGACGCCCCGCGCCCGCGTCGTGGCCATGGCGACGGCCGGCGTGGCACCGCGCATCATGGGTATCGGCCCCGCGCCCGCCACCCTGAAAGTGCTGGCCATGACGGGCTTGAGCCTGGCCGACTTTGACGTCATCGAACTGAACGAAGCGTTTGCCGCGCAAGGCCTGGCCGTGCTGCGCCAGTTGGGCTTGCGCGACGACGATGCGCGCGTCAACCCGAACGGCGGCGCCATCGCCCTCGGCCATCCACTGGGCGCCTCGGGCGCGCGCCTGGCCATGACGGCCGTCAACCAGCTGCACCGCACGGGCGGACGTTATGCGCTCTGCACCATGTGCATCGGCGTGGGCCAGGGCATTGCGCTGGTGCTGGAACGCGTCTAGATACTGCGCGCCCATAGGCGAAAAAAGTGGCCGGCGCTACGTATTAACCCGTATGCCGGGCGGCTTTTTGACCTCGATCCAGGGCGTATGATGCAAAACCAGCCAGGGCAACCGGGCTGGCGCTGGCTTTTTTACACGAACAAGAAGACTGATATGACATCCCACGATACTCCGCATGACGTTGCGCAGCTGACTTCCCAGCAGCGCATCAAGGCCATCATTGGCGCTTCCTCCGGTAACCTGGTCGAATGGTTCGACTTCTACATTTACTCGTTCTGCGCGCTGTACTTCTCGCACGCCTTTTTCCCTTCCGGTAACCCTACCACCCAACTGCTGCAGACGGCCGGCATCTTTGCCGCCGGCTTCCTCATGCGTCCGGTGGGCGGCTGGCTGTTCGGCCGCATTGCCGACAAATACGGCCGCCGCCAGTCGATGATGATTTCCGTGCTGATGATGTGCGGCGGTTCCTTGATGATCGCCGTGCTGCCCACGTATGAAACCATCGGAGCCTTCGCGCCGTTCCTGCTGCTCGTGGCGCGGCTGTTCCAGGGCCTGTCCGTGGGCGGCGAATACGGCACCAGCGCCACCTACATGAGTGAAGTATCGGAATCGGGCAGGCGCGGCTTCTTCGCTTCGTTCCAGTACGTGACCCTGATCGGCGGCCAGTTGCTGGCGCTGCTGGTGCTGGTGGTCTTGCAGCAACTCTTGAGCCTGGAAGAATTGCGTGCCTGGGGCTGGCGCATCCCGTTTGTGTTTGGCGCCCTGGCCGCCCTGGTGTCGCTGAACCTGCGTAAATCGCTGACGGAAACAACCACCGCCAGCGAGCGCAAGGACAAGGACGCGGGCAGCCTGCGCGGCTTGCTCAAGCACAAGCGCGCCTTCATCACGGTACTGGGCTTTACGGCCGGCGGCTCGCTGGTGTTCTACACGTTTACCACCTACATGCAGAAATACCTGGTCAACACGGCCGGCATGGATACCAAGACGGCCAGCGCCGTCATGACCTGCGCGCTGCTGGTATATATGGTGCTGCAGCCCGTATTCGGCGCCTTGTCCGACCGCATCGGCCGCCGTACCTCGATGCTGTTCTTCGGCGGCCTGGCCACCCTGTGCGTGCTGCCGATCATGCATGCCTTGAAGGACATCACCAGCCCGTACGCAGCGTTTGGCCTGATCATCATCGCGCTGGCCATCATCAGCTTTTATACGTCGATCAGCGGCTTGATCAAGGCGGAAATGTTCCCCGTCGAAGTGCGCGCACTGGGTGTGGGCTTGTCGTATGCGGTCGCCAACGCCATGTTCGGCGGTTCGGCCGAATACGTGGCGCTGCAGTTCAAGGCCTGGCACGTGGAAGAGTATTTCTACTGGTACGTGACCGTCATGTGCCTGATTTCCTTCATCGTCGCCATCCGCATGCCGGACCCGAGCCGCTCGGGACTGCTGAAGTAACGTTGTCGTAAAATGGGGGACACTGCGGTGTCCCCTTTTTCATCACCGCCTTTTTATCGTGCCGATCAGGAGTCTTCATGTCGTATGTCATTCCCGCCGCCATCCAGCCCAGCGTTCCCGTCACCGGCAGCGTTGATACTTTCCCGGTCCACCGTATCTATTGCGTGGGCCGCAACTATGTCGACCACGCCAAGGAAATGGGCCACACGGGCCGCGAGGCGCCGTTTTTCTTCATGAAGCCAAACGATGCCGTGCTGCCCGTGCCAGCCGGCACGACGGGCGAGTTGCCGTATCCGGCGCAGACGCAGGATTTCCAGCACGAGATGGAACTGGTGGTGGCCATCGGCAAGGGCGGCAGCGATATTGGCGTGGCCGATGCGCTGGGTCATGTGTGGGGTTATGCGATCGGCCTGGACATGACGCGCCGCGACGTGCAGGGCGCGGCGAAAAAGCAGGGCCGGCCGTGGGAAACGGGCAAGGCCTTCGAGCACTCGGCGCCCATCGGCCCCATCACTGCGGCCGCGCTGGCGGGCGACGTCCACCATGCAGTCATCACCCTGCACGTCAATGGCGAGTTGCGCCAGGCGAGCACGATCGACATGCTGATCTGGAACGTGGCCGAAACCATCGCCGACCTGTCGACCTATTTCACCCTGCAGCCAGGCGACCTGATCTACACGGGCACGCCGGCCGGCGTGGCGGCCGTGCAGCGCGGCGACGAGCTGGTGGGCGCCATCGATGGTCTGGGCACCTTGCGCGTGAAAGTGGCCTGAGCTGTCAAGGAGAGCGGCATGATGAGCGACACGTATTCTGTAGCACAACCCACGCGCGCCGAGATCGACGCCCTGGCGGGGCCGGCCCTGCTGGAATTTGGCACGGGCTGGTGCGGCCATTGCCGCGCCACCCAGGCGCCGCTGGCCGCCGCGTTTGCGCAGCACCCCGGGGTGCCGCATATCCGGATCGAAGATGGCCCCGGCCGCGCGCTGGGGCGCTACTTCCGGGTCAAACTGTGGCCGACCCTGATCTTTTTGAAAGATGGCCAGGAAGTGGCGCGCCTCGTGCGTCCGCTCGACAGTGCAGAGATTGAGCGGAGTTTTGCATCGATTGATGCATAGGTCGGCGTAGGTCGGCTTAACGCAGCGTAAGCCGACACCACCGCAAGGCATGCTCCATCACAACTTCTTGCCGCACTGCACCACTGCGCGTATGATAAGCCGCTTACAGCAAGATCAACCGCATCCTTCGTGATGCAGCGCGATCATCGCCGGCCCGCTCCACCCGGAGGGGCCGCAGGCAAGGATTCACCACAAATGACCGATGCCGCGATGCCGACGCGCGGGTCTGGTACGGAATGCCTGGCGATACGCCGGGCCTGATACACGTCGCCCATCCCCTGACGCCTTTCCTGCCGTGCCCCGGGTAACCGGATGGCGCACGACCGTTGTTTCTCTAAATCAGCACTGATCACAGCGCGATAGCGCGCGTTGCCGGCAGTTCGCTACGGCAACAAAAACCGTTGTTTTTGTTTGCAAATTTAATAGCAAATGCGCGGCAAATGCGTGCGTGCACGGCTATGATATGCCAACAATGCGCCTAAGTAACCGTCGGGAAATTATTGTAAATTTATGACGAACAGAAGTGGATGCGATGCAAGGCGGCTGTCGCGACGCAGTGCAAGCACTGCGAGCGGCGGCCAACGCAGCAGCGCGCCGCTTCTGGAAGTCAGAAATAACAATAATTTACTGGCGGTTACTGATACAACGTGCTGTGCTGCTGCCTGAAAAAACATCCAGAGAATGGCCTTTAGACACCCTCCCCAAGGAGCGCAGTAAATGAGTAAGCCCCGGAGCACCCCCCCCAAGAAAAATTCCCCCGGCACGGTGCTGTTCGCCAGCCTGATCGGCACCACCATCGAGTTCTTCGACTTTTATATCTACGCCACGGCCGCCGTGCTGGTGTTCCCGAAACTGTTCTTCCCCGCCGGCGACCCGTCGGCCGCCGTGCTGCAGTCGCTGGCCACGTTTGCCATCGCCTTCTTCGCCCGCCCCATCGGCTCGGCCGTGTTCGGCCACTTCGGCGACCGCATCGGCCGCAAGGCGACTCTCGTGGCGGCCTTGCTGACCATGGGTATCTCCACCGTCATCATCGGCTTGCTGCCGACCTACGCCGCCATCGGCACCCTGGCGCCGTTGCTGCTGGCGTTATGCCGTTTCGGCCAGGGCCTGGGCCTGGGCGGCGAGTGGGGCGGCGCGGTGCTGCTGGCCACGGAAAACGCGCCACCGGGCAAACGCGCCTGGTACGGCATGTTCCCGCAGCTGGGCGCGCCAATCGGCTTCTTCCTGTCGGGCGGCATCTTCCTGCTGCTCAGCGAAACCCTGACCGATGCGCAATTCTTCAGCTATGGCTGGCGCATCCCCTTCCTGGCCAGCGCGCTGCTGGTCATCGTCGGCCTGTATGTGCGTCTGAAGATCACGGAAACGCCGGACTTCCAGAAAGTCATCGAGAAGAACGAAGTCGTCAAACTGCCCGTCGCCACCGTATTCCGCCAGCATGGCCGCATGCTGTTCCTGGGCACCATCATCGCCCTGGCCACCTTCGTGTTGTTCTACCTGATGACGGTGTTTGCCTTGAGCTGGGGTACGACCAAGCTGGGCTTCACGCGCAAGGAATTCCTCGTCGTGCAGCTGTTTGCCGTGCTGTTCTTTGCGCTGACGATTCCGTTTTCGGCCGTGCTGGCCGACCGCCGCGGCCGCCGCGCCACCCTGATCTGGGTCTCCGTCGCCATCGCCATCTTCGGCCTGGTGCTGGCGCCCATGTTCGGCTCGGGCGTGACGTGGGAAGTGACGCTCTTCATGGCCGTCGGCCTGGGCCTGATGGGCATGACTTACGGACCGCTGGGCACCATGCTGTCCGAGCTGTTCCCGCCCGAAGTGCGTTACACGGGCGCGTCGCTGACCTTCAACCTGGCGGGCATTCTGGGCGCCTCGCTGGCGCCGTACATCGCCACCTGGCTGGCCACCAACCATGGCTTGCAATACGTGGGCTATTACCTGTCGCTGGCTGCCGTGCTGACCCTGGGCGCGCTGCTGATGGTGGGCAAGCCGAGGGCTGGCAAGGAAGCCTGGCAGTAAGGGCAGTAAGCGCGAACGCCGTGTGAATGCCCCACAAGCCGCCAGCTGCCCAGCTGGCGGCTTTTTTACTGCACCGCCGCGTGGCCGTAACAGGCTTTCAGGCCCGTGTAGTCATAGAAGACGCTGCCCGGCGCGATGCGGGCGCCATCGCACGATGGCTGGAAGGGCGTTTCCCTTTCGTTGTACAGCAGGCGCACGATGAGCTGTCCTTCGCCGTTGCGGTACACGTCCCACTGTATGTTGGCCGCCAGTGGCGAGACGGTCTGGCCGCGCCACGGACTGTCTGCATGGCTGTAGCTGGTCTCTGGCGGCAGCGCCTGCTGCAAGCCCATGGCCGAAGCGAGCGGGATGATCATCTCGGCATGCGTGAAGCGCAGCTTGGCCGCGTGGCGCAGGTCGCCTGCGGCCAGCGCATCGACTTCATTGAAAAAATCCTCGCGCAAGGCCAGCGCGAAGCGCCAGGTCACGCCCGCGCTGACCGTGGTGGCCGGTCCCTTCTGGTAAAAATCTTCGTGGTCGGCGACAGACGCGTAATAGCGCGCATCCTCGGCCGGCATGTAGCGGCTGAAATCGGCCGGCACCTCATGCCGCATGCCGGCGGCGATCGCATACAGTTCATATAGTTTCGTGGTGGCCGCATTCAGGCTGCGGATGACGGTCTTGCCGTTGCCCGTCATGGTGCGCGCGAGTTTGCCATCCGCGCTGGTGAAAGTGTAGCTGCCCGTGTCCGCATAGCTGGCGGTGCCGCCGTTAAACTGCGCCAGGAAAGCCGGTGTGAACAGCCGTTCGAGTGCATGGCGCGCATGCGCGGCTGCTGCCGGCTGCCTGGCCGGGGCATCCATCAGCGCTTGCAGTTGCTTGGTCCTGATGTAGCGCTGGTAGGCCTGGCTGGCAGCATAGGTGGCGAAATACGGGTTGGCGCGATCAGCGACAAAATCCGTCTGCGGCGCCAGTTTGTGCGCATACAGCAGGAAGCGGTTGACGCCATCCGGTTGTGGCACCGGTGCGCGTCCCTGCGGGTACGGCGCTGGCGCGGGCGGCAGGTACAACAAGGGCGTAAGCGCGGGCGCGTGTTCGAGCAGCGACTGCGTGAAAAAGCGCGCACTGTCGCGTGCGCGGTCCACACCGGAATGGATGGTGACGAGCTGGCGCGGCGCCGTCGCGGCATCTTGCCCGACTTGCGCAAACAGGGTGGGCAGGCGCGCCAGCAGGCGCACGGCCAGTTGCCGGTGTTCCTCGATGCCCGTCTGCGTCAGGTTGCCATAGCCTGGTTTGTCGATACCGGCCACGCCATACCCAAGCAAGGCATTCGCCTGCATCAGGGCCAGGATGTCGGGACCCAGTTCGCGTCCCAGCGGTGTCAGGGCATCCTGCGCGGCCGCCTGCTGCCACATCGCATACAGGGCCGCGTCGCCCTTCATGCCGGTCAGCCCCCGTGAACCGTGACGCGCCACCAGTTGCGTGAAGATGGGCAGGAAGCCGGCCGGTGGCGCGGCATAGGTGGCCGGGTCCTGCTGCGGCGCGTAGGGCGTCTTGGTTTGATAGTCGCCGTCGAAGGCGAGGGCGGGACTGGCGCAGCAGGCCAGGGCCAGCAGCATGCTGGACAGGGGAAGCGGTTGGGACATGGTTTTTTTGGCGGATGGTTTCTTGAATGCAAGCCTAGCAGAAAAAAAGGCGGGCACGGCTGAATACCGGCCCGCCTGTGCGGTCATCGCAGCGTGTCAACCTACCACTTCGGCGTGTACTTCAGGGTGAACTGCACGTTGCGCGGGTCGCCATAGTAGTTGTTCGAACCGGTGTTGTTGTAGGCCGGGATGATATAGCGCTTGTCGAAGGCGTTGTTGACGTTCAGCGACAGGGCCATTTGTGGCGTGGCTTGCCAGGCCAGGCGCGCGTTCCAGATCGAGAAGCCGGCAACCTTGAAGGTGTGCTCGGTATCGACCGTATGGCTTTGCGTGTTGACGCCGGCGCCCACGCTGAACTTGTCCCAGGCGCCGGGCAGGGTATAGCTGGACCAAACACGCAGCATGTGCTTCGGCGTCCAGGTGGAAAAGACCTTGCCCTGCTTGTCCGGGTCTTCCAGGTAGGTCGTCGTCGTATAGGCGTAGCCGGCCGACAGCTGCAAGCCGCGCGCCACCTCGCCGGAAATTTCCGCTTCCATGCCCTGGCTACGCACCTTGCCCGAGGCGCGCGAGCAGTACCAGCCATCGCAGGCGAAACCGGCAGCGTAGTCGTTGACGGCACGGTCCTTGTGGTCGTAGCGGAACACGGCCAGCGAGGTGTTGATCCGGCCGTCCAGCAGTTCGCCCTTGATGCCGCCCTCGTAGCTGCTGCCCGTGATGGGTTTGAGGATCTGGCCGGCCACATTGTGGTTCGTCTGTGGCTGGAACACGTCCGCATAGCTGGCGTAGGCCGACCATTGCGGCGTCAATGCATAGATCAGGCCCACCGATGGCGTGAACTTGGCTGCGACGCTGGTGGTGTCGCGGTAGCCGTCCGGCGTGGCATACACGAAGTCGTACCAGTTGAAGCGCCCGCCCAGCAGGGCTTTCAGATTGCCGGTCAACTGGCCGTTCCAGCTGCCATACAGGCCTTTCTGGCGCATGTCATAGGTGCTGTCGCTGGTGACGCCTGTTGGTCGCGCGGCGATGGTGTCGATATCTTGCCATGGACGGTGGTGGTTGATGTTGAAGATGTTTGCCCCTCCTTCCCAGGCGCGCGCGTAGCGGTCGTCCGACGCCAGCGTGACATAGCTGGTGCCCACGAGGACTTCCTGCGCCATGCCCAGGCCATCGAATTTACCGCGTACGAAGGTATCGATGCCGCGCTTGCGGTTGTCGAAATCCATGCCAAAGTCGCCATAGCTCGCGCCGCTGCCGTCCGGACGGATGGCGGAGGCCACGCGCTGGTGCGTTGAACTGGTGTTTTCCTGCATGTTCACGGCCGATGCCTTCAGGCTCCACTGGCTGTTGAAATGGTGTTCCAGATCAAGGTAAACGTTGGTTTGCCTGGCCTCGCTGCGGTTCCAGTCGGCGCCCGTGAAGGTGGAACGGGGCAGGTTCAGCGCGCTGCCGTCCGCATAGCGGGGTAGGCCGATGAAGGTGGGGCGGCCGTGGTCATTGACGTTGCTAATGGCCAGGCCCAGGGTGGTGGCCGGTCCCAGGTCAAAGTCGAGCGCCGCATACAGGGTGCGGTTCTTGCTCCACACCTGGTCGACGAAGGAGTGGGTATCGTCTTCATCGACAATAACGCGTCCGCGCAGGCTGGCGTCCGCGTTCAATGGGCTACTGACGTCGAGCTGGGCGCCAACATGGTCCCACGAACCGGCGCGCGCCGTCATGCTGACGCTGCGCGCGGCGGTCGGGCGCTTGCGTACCAGGCTGACGGAACCACCGGGGCTGCCCGTGCCGACCAGCATGCTGGAGGCGCCGCGCAGCACTTCCAGGCGGTCGTAGATGACCATGTTTTCCTGGCCCCAGTTACCCAGCGCATAGGTGTTGCGGTCGATGGGCACGCCGTCGTATTGCCACTGGTCGATCTGGAAGCCGCGCGCCGTGATGACCACGCCCGGCCCCACGCCATGCACGCCCACCACGCCGGTGACGTTGTTGACGGCCTCGCGCAAGTCCGTGATGCCCTGGTCGTCCAGGCGCTGGCGCGTCAGCACGCTGACCGATTGCGGCATGTCCTTCATCGACTGCTCGCCCTTGCCGAGGGTGATTTTGCGCGCCGTGTAGGAGCCGCTGCCTTCCGTGGTAGCGCCTTGTTCGGCCTGGCCGACGATGGTAACCGAGGGCATGGTGCGCTCGGCCGCCGAGGCGGCACTTGCCGCCGCCGTGGGCGCGGACGCCGGCGCGGCCACCAGTACATAGCCGGTCGCCGTCTTGCCGATGGCGTAGCCGCTGCCACGCAGCAACACGGCAAAACCGTCCTCGATGGCGTGGCTGCCCTGCAGGCCGGCCGTGTGCAGCCCCTGGACCTTGGCCGAGTCGATGACGATGGACACGCCCGCCTGCTGCGCATAGCGATTCAGGGCGCCGGCCAGCGGACCGGCGGGGATGGCGTAGCTGGCGAGCGCCGGCGCGGCCTGGGCCAGCACCTGGGTGTGCAGGCCGGCACCGGCCAGCAGCAGGGTGGCCAGGGCGAATGGATGCAGCCGCGTGCGCAGCGCGCGCGGTGAGGAAATGGTAACGATTCGAGCGGACATGATGACAGCCTTTTTTGATTGATCTCAGCTGCCTTGACGCACGAGATGCGCAAAGTGGAACCGCGAATGCCAAAAAATATCGTTATTTTTTGGCGGGGGCGTCGACCATCACCAGGTAGCGCGTCAGCATGCGGATGCGCAATTGCGGGAAATTGTCGATCAACAGTTGCAGCGCCTTGTCCGTGTCGTCCAGCGGCAGAACGGCGGCCACGCGGATGCCCGCGACCTGCGCGCGGTCGTAATGCAGCTGGCCGGGACGGTGACGGGCCAGCTCGTCGAGCACCTCGGCCAGCGGCAAGTCGTCGACCACCAGCTGGCGCGCGCGCCAGGCATCGTGCACGCTGGCCGCATCGATGCTTGTTAGCGGTCCGACGCCATCGTCCGTGATGCGCGTGCGCTGGCCCGCCTGCACCACCACGGCCGGATGTTGCGGCACCTGCGCCAGCACTTTGGATTCCAGCATGCTCAGGACGGTGGCGCCGTCTTCGCTGCGCACGGTAAAACGCGTGCCCAACGCGCGGATCGCCGCCTGGCCGCTGTCGACGAAGAAGGGGCGCTGCGCATCCTTGGCCACGTCGACGAGGATGTCGCCACGCACCAGCTCCACATGCCGCTCGCCCGCAGTGAAACGCAGGTTGACGGCGCTGCCGCCGGCCAGTGTGAGGCGGCTGCCATCGGCCAGGGTATGCGTGGACCATTGCCCGGTGGGGCTGCGCAGGTCGGCCAGCAGGTAGGCGGGGCGCTCGCCGAGAGCCAGCACACCGGTCAGCAGCAGCACGGCCACGGCGCTGGCGGCGGCCAGCTGGCGCGGGCGGGGACGCTTGGGGGCGATGGCGGCCAGGGCGGCGCGCGCGGGCCGATGGTCGCCGCCGGCCGGTTCGCGCACGGCGCTCAATTGACGCAGCAGGTTTTCCATGCCGGCGGCCGCGCTCGCGTGCAGCGGGTCGGCCGCCTTCCACGCGGCGAAGCCGGCCTGTGCGGTGTCGCGCTCGGCCGGGTCGTCGGCGCTGAGGCGCACGATCCAGTGCGCGGCCTGCTCGGCTGCCACCTCGGTGCGGGGGCGATTCATGCCGCCATGGCCGGGCAGGCGTGGCGGCAGGCCAGCAAGGCTTGCACCAGGTATTTTTGCACCATGCGCGTGGAGACCTTCAGTTGCGCCGCCACGGCGGCCTGCGATTGCTCTTCCAGGTAGTGCAGCAAAAAGGCGTCGCGTGCCTTGCTGGACAATCCGTCCAGCGCCGTGGCGATCTGCCCGAGCGCCTGCACGGCCATCAGGATCTCGTCAGGCGAGGGCGCGCCGGGCAGGCTGTCGGCCAGCAGGGCCAGTTCCGCCAGGTAGCTGCGCTCGAGTATTTGCCGGCGCGCGCGGTCGAGCAGCAAGCGCTTTGCCGTGGTGGACAAGTAGGCGCGCGGCTCGCGCATGCCGAACAGGGCATCGCGCGAGGCAATGATGCGCACAAAGGTATCTTGCGCCACGTCGGCCGCGCCATGCGGGCAGCTGAGTTTCTTGCGCAGCCAGCCGACCAGCCAGCCGTGATGCTCGCTGTAGAGCGACTGCACTTGCTGTTGCAGGCTGGGCTGGATGGTGGGCATGGGTGACGAATAGTATAAATGAGAATTATTCTCATTGTAAGCGCCAGTGGCGGCTTGCCACAATCCCCAATGCTTGCGGATCGGGCCGGTGTTGCGCGCAGGCCGCATGCGCGGCGGTGCCGGAAATGAAAAAACCCGCCGCTGCACGGGGCAGAGGCGGGTTCTTCATACTGCAAATTCTTGGTGGTGATAGGTGGACTTGAACCACCGACCCCAGCATTATGAATGCTGTGCTCTAACCAACTGAGCTATATCACCAAACAGACCGGTCAGACCGGATGCTGGTTTTGATCAGGGTAAACCTGATCGATGTTCTTTGGTGGTGATAGGTGGACTTGAACCACCGACCCCAGCATTATGAATGCTGTGCTCTAACCAACTGAGCTATATCACCCAACAGCCGAGCATTATCCAGTCTTCCCATTTCCTTGTCAATGCCGGCCATGAAAAATCTGTGGGTTTTTTGTGTGCTGCAGCGTTCATGATTATTTCGATTATTTCATTAACGGCTGGATCTGCGCCAACATGGACGCGGCCGGATCAGCGCCCAGGCAATCGATGACGCTGCGTTCCGGCATCGAGCGTAACCAAGTCAGCTGCCGTTTGGCCAGCTGGCGCGTGGCGATGATGCCCGTCTCGCGCAGGGTGGCGCGGTCGATGCGGCCATCGAGATACTCCCAGGCCTGGCGGTAGCCCACGCAACGCATCGAGGGCAAGCCCGGATGCAGGTCGCCGCGCCGGCGCAGCCCTTCCACTTCATCGAGCAGGGCGTCGTCTTTCAGCATGAGGTCGAAGCGCGTGGCGATGCGCGCATGCAGCACGGCGCGGTCCGACGGTTCCAGCGCGAACGATTGCAGCTGGAACGGCAGCACGGTCTTTTCGCGCCGGGCCAGCAGGGCCGACATGGGCTGGCCGGACAGGGCGATGATTTCCAGCGCGCGGCCGATGCGCTGCGCGTCCTGCGGCGCCAGGCGCGCGGCGGTGATGGGGTCTTGCTGCGCCAGACGCGCATGCATGGCGGGCCAGCCGATGGCGGCCGCGTCTTCCTCCAATTGGGCGCGCAAGGCAGGATCGGCACCGGGCAAGTCATCGAGGCCATCGGCCAGGCCTTTGAAATACAGCATGGTGCCGCCGACCAGCAGCGGCAGCTTGCCGCGCGCGGCGATCTCGCTCACCAGGCGCAGCGTATCGTTGCGGAACTGCGCCACGGAATACGCATCGAGCGGGTCGATGATGTCGATCAAATGATGCTGTACCTGGGCCAGTTCTTCTTGCGACGGCTTGGCCGTGCCGATATCCATGCCCCGGTAAACGAGGGCGGAATCGACGGAGATGATTTCGGACGGGATGGCTTGCGCGATGGCCAGCGCACTGGCCGTCTTGCCGCTGGCCGTGGGGCCCATGATGGCGACGGCCAGGGGGAGGTGTTGAGTGTTTTGCATGTTGACTCTTGTAAGGTGGTGCGTAGGTCGGCTTAGCGCAAGCGTAAGCCGACGTGATGCCGCCGCTGCAGTGTCGGATTACGCTGCGCTAATCCGACCTACTGGCCGCGCAGGAACAGTTTATCGAGCGCGTTGATCTCGACCTGCACCCACGTGGGCCGGCCATGGTTGCACTGGTCGGCGCGTTCCGTACTCTCCATCTGGCGCAGCAGGGCATTCATTTCCTGCACCGACAGAATGCGGTTGGCGCGCACGGCCGTGTGGCAGGCGAGGGTGCCCAGCAATTCGTTCTGGCGCTCGATCAGCACGCGCGAGCCGCCGTATTCGCGCACGTCGCGCAGTACGTCGCGCGCCAGGGTTTGCGCGTCGGCGTTTTTCAGCAGGGTCGGCACGGAGCGCACGGCCAGGGTGGTGGGCGACAGGGCGGCGATGTCGAAGCCCAGCGCTTTTAATGTGTCCTGGTTTTCATTTGCCGTCGACACCTCGATGGCGTCCGCGTAGAACGTCACGGGGATCAGCAAGGATTGCACCTGCATGTCCTGGCCCGAGACTTGTGCCTGCAGCGCGTTTTTCAGCTGCTCGTACAGGATGCGCTCATGCGCGGCGTGCATGTCGACCAGCACCAGGCCCTTGGTGTTTTGCGCCAGGATGTAGATGCCGTGCAGCTGGGCCAGGGCAAAGCCCAGCGGATATTCTTCGCGCGCCATCGCTTCGGGCGAGGCGATGTAGGGCTCGACCTGCGTGATCGGCGAACTGGCGGCGGCGCCGCCGAACAGGGCGCCGTAGGCCGCCGTGTCTTGCCCCACGCCTGGCGCGTCGGCAAAGAAGGGGCGCGCCGCGCCGGGCGAGGCGGGCGCAAAGGTATTCGTAAATTGTGTGCCGAACGAGGTTTGCGTCTGCTCGCGGCGCCAGATGCCAGAGCCACCCAAACCCGCGCCGGCGGTGTCGCCACTCAGGGTGGAGGCGGCCGGCAGGGGCGCCGGCACGCTGCCAAACGCCGTGGCCGAGGTTTGCGCCAGCGCGCGCTGCACCGCGTGGAAGACAAACTGGTGCACGGAGCGGCTGTCGCGGAAACGCACTTCAATCTTCGACGGGTGCACGTTGACGTCGACCAGCGCCGGGTCGAGGTCGAGCGCCAGCACGTACGATGGAAAACGGTCGCCGTGCAGCACGTCCTGGTAGGCCATGCGCACGGCATGCACCAGCAGCTTGTCGCGCACGAAGCGGCCATTGACATAAAAAAACTGGCCGTCGGCACGCGCCTTGGAGGCCGTCGGCAAGCCGGCAAAGCCGTGGATGCGCAGGGTGCCGGCCGACTCGTCCAGCGCCAGGCGCGCCTCGGCGAAGTCATTGCCCAGGATATGCGCGCTGCGCTTGGCCAGTTCGCTGATATTCCACTGGTCGATGGTGCGCCCGTTGTGCGACAGCGAGAACGCCACGTCGGGGCGCGCCAGGGCGATGCGGCGCACGACTTCGGCGCAGTGGCCGTATTCCGTCTGTTCCGATTTGAGGAATTTGCGCCGCGCGGGCGTGTTGAAATACAGGTCTTGCACGTCGACCGTGGTGCCGTGTGCGCCCGACGAGGGCGAGACGCTGCCATTGTGCGAGCCGACGATTTCCCACGCATGGGCGGCGTCCGCCGTGCGCGAGGTCACGCTGACGGCGGCCACCGAGGCGATCGAGGCCAGCGCCTCGCCGCGAAAGCCCAGGGTGCCCACGTTTTCCAGGTCGTGCAGGGAGGCGATTTTCGACGTGGCGTGGCGCGCCAGAGCCAGCGGCAACTGATCTTTGTCGATGCCGCGCCCGTTGTCGGTGATGGCGATGCGTTTCACGCCCCCTTCTTCCAGGCGCACGGTGATTTGCGTGGCGCCCGAGTCAAGCGCGTTTTCCAGCAACTCCTTGACCACGGCCGATGGCCGCTCGACCACCTCGCCAGCGGCGATTTGCGAAATCAACTGGTCAGGCAAGGCCTGGATCGGGCGGTGGGGCGTGATGGGAGCGTTCATGCGGTCATTATACCGGGGTCAGACCCGTCGGGTCTGACCCCAGCCCTTGTTCTTGAGCTAAAAGTTGGCCTACTTCGCCACCTCCCGCACCGGTATCGGCGCATTGCACAGGTCGACGTGGCCGGCTGTGACCTTGCTCCAGGGGCCGCCACGGTGGCGCTGGGCTTCCAGCACGGCCTGGTAGGCGGCGCTGTCGGTGCGCATCACTTCCAGGTTCGCGCGCTGCTCCGGTGGTACGCTGGCGGCCAGGCGGATGGCCTTGATCGGCACGTTTTTCTCGGGGCTGTCATAAAAACCCATGGGCGCCGTGCCGCGCGGCAGGGTCGACAGCAATGGCATGCCGGAGACGACTCTGCCGACGACCGTGATGTCGCGGTCCAGGTGGCGCGGCGACTGGCCGATGACGGCGTACAGCTCGGTGCCGCCGCCGCTGTCGCTGGCACTGTCGCGGCCCACGCCCACGGTGGCGTAGCAATGCGTGAGCCAGGCCGTGCCGGTTTTCGGATCGCGCGCAGACGGTAAACCGTTGGAATGGCCCACTTGCGGCGCATAGCCATCGACGTCTGGCAGGCGCGTGAAGCTCTTGACGTTTTTCAAAGCTACCGTAAATTCGCCGGGCAGGGTGCGTTGGGCATGCTGGATCGGTTTGGGATTTTTCTCGTTCGGATCGCCCCACTGCGCCACCCAGTTGTCCTGCGCGCGCGTGATGGCCAGGCCGTCGTAATACTGTTCGGCCACCAGGGCCTTGATATTGGCCACGTGTTTCGGCGCGAAGTCGGGCGCCAGTTCGATTACCACGCGGCCGGCGGGAATGTCCATGTAGAGGGTGTTGTCCGGGTCCAGCGCACGCCAGTCGGACGGTTTCGAGGCCTTGATCACGTCGGCCAAGGTCGCCTTGGCGGGCAGTTCGGCGGGCGCCTTGATCTGGACAGGGGCCGCGTGGGCGGACAACTGGGCAAGGCCCAGCACGGTGGCCATGCTCAGGCCGCTCAGTGTATGCAAATACATATTTTCTCCTGGTCGGCACGGATTGCACCGGTCAGAAAGTGTATACCGGAATGGCAATATTTCGTTGGAAAAACATTGCAGATAGCAAACCTGATCGTTGCCTGCCGATGCGGCGTTTCCTTAACCTTTACTTAAATTGCCACACGCGCAAGGGCGCCGCATAATTAATCCTTAAATATCGGGCCGGGGACTGCCGTTGCGCTGGCCGGGTGGTGTATGATTCCGCCGCTACCTTTAGGGAAAAATATATGGATTTTGTGCAATTCCTCGACATGATCGTGCATGTCGACAAGACGCTGGGTCTCTTGATCGAGCAGTACGGTACCCTCGTGTATGCAGTGCTGTTTGCCATTATTTTTTGCGAGACAGGCCTCGTGGTGCTGTTCTTTTTCCCTGGGGATACCTTGTTATTTATTGCCGGCGCGTTTTGCGCGACGGGACAGATGCACCTGGGCTTGCTGATTGCCTTGCTGGTGACGGCTGCCGTCACGGGCAACACGCTCAATTACTGGATAGGCGAGGCCATCGGGCAAAGGGTGTTTACCCACGATTACCGCTGGATCAACAAGGATGCCATGCGCCGCACGCATGAATTCTTTGAAAAACACGGCGGCAAGACCATCATCCTGGCCCGTTTCGTGCCGGTGGTGCGCACCTTCGCTCCCTTCGTGGCCGGCATTTCCGACATGACGCATGCGCGCTTCCAGATGTACAACGTGACGGGCGCCCTGTTATGGGTGGTCGGTCTGGTGACGGCGGGCTACTTCTTCGGCAATATTCCGTGGATCCGCGACCACCTGACCTTGATCGTGCTGATCGGTGTCGGCGCTGCCGTGGTACCGGTGGTACTGGGCGGCATGTGGAAACTCTACAAGCGCATGGTCGGCAAGTCGGCTTGACGCTGCATCGATCCAGGGCAAGCACGCTGCGGCGCCGTCCGCAGCTGGCCCTGGATTAACTTTCTTCTCCGCATTTCTGTCTTACTCCCCCGCTGATTCAAGTTTTGTTGCTTTCCAGCCGTAAACCAGAGGGTGTTCTCACTTTCTGGATTTCCATGCGACATTTGAGCGCCCTGTTAGCTTGCAGCCTTGCCGCGATGACGGCCATGGCAAGCGCCAAAGATGCCCCCGCTGCGGCGAGCGCCAGCGCATCCGCGCCCATGTCGGCGTCGGCGCGCGCGGCCGCCATGAAAACCCTGACTGAATCGGTGAAGGGCAAAGAGGTCAAGGGCAAGGAGGTCAAGGCGCCTGTCGTCGTCGCGCCCACGGCGCGCGAGAAGGAAGAAGCGGCCGAAGTCGACCTGTCCGAACGTATCGCGGCGCGCCTGGCGGAAATGCGCGCCACCCAGGCGGCCCGCGCCGCCGCCCGCGCCAAGCGCGCCGCGGTGGTAAAAGCGGCGCCACCGCCGCCACCTCCCGTGGCGCGCGGCACGCACTGGTCGTACGAAGGCGACAGCGGCCCGGCCAACTGGAGCAAGATCAATGTCGACTGGGCCAAGTGCGGCAATGGCAGCCGCCAGTCGCCCATCGATATCCGCGATGGCATGAAAGTGGAACTCGAGCAGATCAGCTTTGACTACCACCCGTCATCGTTCAATGTCGTCGACAATGGCCACACGGTGCAGGTGGGCGTGAGTGGCGGCAATTACATCACGGTGCAGAACCGCATGTTCGAGCTGCAGCAATTCCATTTCCACCGCCCGTCCGAAGAGCGCATCAATGGCAAGGCGTTTGAAATGGTGGTGCACCTGGTACACCGCGATGCGGAAGGCCGGCTGGCCGTGCTGGCCCTGCTGCTGGAACGCGGTGCGCCGCAAGCGACCATCCAGACGGTGTGGAATAACCTGCCGCTGGAAAAATTCGAGACCATGCAACCGACTATCCTGCTCGATCCGGCCGAGATGCTGCCAGCGCGGCGTGATTACTACACGTATATGGGGTCGCTGACTTCGCCGCCGTGCAGCGAGGGCGTGCTGTGGCTGGTGATGAAGCAGCCGGTGCAGGCGTCGCCGGCGCAGATGGCGTTGTTCAGCCGTTTGTATCCCTTGAATGCGCGTCCGGTTCAGCCGGCCAGCGGACGCATCATCAAAGAGTCGAATTAAGCGAATTCAAGGCGCTGGCGGCCCGTCCATTCGGCGCCGGCAGCGAGCATATCGGGCTGGATCAGCGCCGGCTCGATGCAGATGAAGCGCTGGTATTCGTCGTCGGCCAGGTCGGGCAGCGCGGCCGCGTCTTGCGCGCCCGGGTTCCACACGACGGCATCTGTAAAGCCCTGCTGCTCCAGGCGCAAGGTGTGGCTGCCGGATTGCAGCGTCAAGGCGCCCGGCAGCTGGTAGTAGATGCGGTCCAGCTTGTCCGCGAATTGCAGCAGCTCTTCCGCCTGCAAGGCATCTTGCGGCGTCTCGTCCGAATAGCGCACGCGCTGCAGGCCGCCAATGCGCGCCTCGCTCAATTGATCGATCGCAAAATAGCTGTGCAGGGCGGCCGAGAACGGAAACGCCTGCTCGCCCGTGTTGTGCACGGACAGCTGCAGTTCCAGCGACTGGCCTTGCACCGCCACGCGCAGGCGCAGGGTGAAGGCCCAGGGCCAGGTGGTGGCGATTGCGTCCGGCAGGTCCGTGTGCTGCAGGATGAATTGCGCCCATGCGGCGCCATCGGCGTCGCCGGTCGATTCCAGCTGCCAGGTCGCCACGCGCGCAAAGCCGTGGCGCATGCCCGTGCCGCGCGCGCCGAACTGGGGGAAGATCACGGGCACGCCACCGCGGATGGCGCGGCTGCCGTCGAGGGCGGAATCGCGGCTGCAGAACAGGCGCTGCTGGCCATCGCTGGTCTGCCACGCGACCAGGTGGCCACCGTACAGGGTGACGGTGGCCTGCGCGCCATCGGCGGCGCGGATGGTCACGGCCGGCAATTCGCCAAAAGTACTCTTGTTCATGCGGGTGTCCATGTCAGGTCAGACGGCTTTTCGCCAGCGGCGGATTCTTGGCAAAGTAATTCTTGATGCCCGTGACGATGGCGTCAGCCATCTGGTCCTGATAACCGTTGTCGGTCAGCTTGGCTTCTTCTTCCGGATTCGAGATGAAGGCAGTCTCGATCAGGATGGAAGGGATATCCGGCGCTTTCAGCACGGCGAAGCCGGCCTGCTCGACGGAGCCCTTGTGCAGGCGGTTGATGCCGCCGATTTCGCGCAGCACGGCCTTGCCCAGCTTCATGCTGTCATTGATCTGCGCCGTCGTCGACAGGTCGAGCAGGACGCTGGCCAGCTGCTTGTCGTGGTTTTTCACGTTCACGCCGCCGATCAGGTCGGCCTGGTTTTCCTTGTTGGCCAGCCAGCGCGCGGCCGTCGAGGTAGCGCCCTTTTCGGACAGCACGAAGACGGACGAGCCGCGCGCCGTCGGCTGGATGAACGCGTCGGCGTGGATCGAGACGAACAGGTCGGCCTGCACCTTGCGCGCCTTTTCCACGCGCATGCCCAGCGGGACGAAGAAATCGGCGTCGCGCGTGAGCATGACGCGCATGTTCGGTTGCAGTTCCAGCTTGGTTTTCAGGCGCTTGGCGATGGCCAGCACCACGTCTTTTTCGCGGCTGCCGCGGCTGCCCATGGCGCCCGGGTCTTCACCGCCGTGGCCAGGGTCGAGCGCGATGGTAATCATGCGCACCACTTTCTGGCCCGGCAGCGGGCGTGCTTCGGGGCGCTGTTCCGGGCGGAGTTCGGGCACGGGCGGCACGATGCTCGCCACCGGCGGCGCGATGGCCACGGGCGGCTTGCCGCTATCGGGCAGGGGCAGCGCGGGCGGCGGCGTATGCGTGTCGGACATCAAGGGCTTGGCCGGGTCGCTCGACCAGTCGCCCTTTTCGATCATCTGCGCGATCAGGTCCGGCTCGTGCACGGGATACAGGTCGAAGATCAAACGGTGGTTGTAGGAGCCGGCCGGCGGCAGGGTAAACAGCTGCGGCGTGACTTCCTCTTTCAGGTCGAAGACCAGACGCACCACGTTGGGCCGGTTCTGGCCCACGCGCACCTGCTTGATGTACGGGTCGTTCGACTGGATCTTCGCCACCAGGCCTTTCAAGGTGGGATTGAGCTCCAGTCCTTCGATGTCGACCACCAGCCGTTCCGGGTCCTTGACGATGAAGTGGGTCGCCTTCAGGATGCTGTCGTTTTCCAGGGTGACGCGCGTGTAGTCCTCGGCCGGCCAGACGCGCACGGCGAGAATTTGCGCCGCCATCGCCGACATGGGGGCGAATACGGACAACAGCAGGGTGCCGCCGGCCTTGAGTACCGTGCGCCGGGTGATGGGCGAGGAGATCAAAGGTTCGGGGCGAATTTGAGACGGTGAAGGCATGACAGACCCAATTCAGAAGACGCTTGCAATTCTACATCACGTCCTGTACCCGCAACGTTCAAATAAATATTCAGGTCGGCCGGCGGCAGCACCGGTTCGGCTTTCTCGGGCCATTCGACGATGCAGATATTGCGGCCGTCGAAGTCTTCGCGAAAACCGGCGTCGAGAAATTCCTCGGCGCTGCCCATGCGGTACAGGTCGAAGTGGATGACGTTGACGCTCTGGCCATCGAGTTGCACCGTGTATGGTTCGGACAAGGTGTAGGTGGGGCTTTTCACGTGGCCCGCATGGCCGGCCGCGTGCAGCAGGGCGCGCGTGAGGGCCGTCTTGCCGGCCCCCAGGTCGCCGTGCAGGTAGATCGCCAGGCCGGGCGCCAGCGCGCGCGCCAGCGCGGCGCCCAGAGCGGCGGTGCCGGCTTCGTCGTGGAGGTGGGCTTTGAAGTGTTCGGTCATGATCTTCGGTATCGCATAAAATGGAGGCTGCTGTCATTGTAACCGCCCGCGCGCCTGCCGTTTTCCGTAAAGTCCCCTATGTCTGCCACCGTCACCGATCTCGCCGCTTTGGCGCGCACCATCAAAGAATGGGGGCGCGAGCTCGGTTTTGCCGAGGTGCGCATCGCCGACGTGGACCTGTCGCACATGGAAGCGCCCTTGCAAGCCTGGCTGGCTGCAGGGTATCACGGCGAAATGGAGTACATGGCCAGCCACGGCATGAAGCGTGCGCGCCCGGCCGAACTGGTGCCGGGCACGGTGCGCGCCATCAGTGCGCGCATGAATTATCTGCCGCCCGCGCTGGGCCAGGACTGGCGCACGCACGAGGCGGCGCGCGACGCCGATCCGTCGGCGGCCGTCATTTCCGTGTATGCGCGGGGCCGCGATTATCACAAGGTGATGCGTTCGCGCCTGCAGCAGCTGGCCGAGCGCATCAAGGGCGAGATCGGCGACTTCGGCTACCGCGTCTTCAGCGATTCGGCGCCCGTGATGGAAGTCGAGCTGGCGCAGAAGGGAGGGCTGGGCTGGCGCGGCAAGCACACCTTGCTGATCAACCGCCAGGGCGGCTCCTTCTTTTTCCTCGGCGAGATCCTCATCGACGTGCCGCTGCCCGTCGACCCGCCGGAGACTCCGCGCTGCGGCCAGTGCTCGGCCTGCATCACGGTGTGCCCGACGCAAGCCATCCTGGGGCCGTACCAGCTCGACGCGCGCCGCTGCATTTCCTACCTGACCATCGAATTGAAGGGCGCCATTCCCGTCGAGATGCGCCCGCTGATCGGCAACAAGGTATACGGCTGCGACGATTGCCAGACCGTCTGCCCGTGGAACAAGTTCGCCCAGCGTGCCGTGGTGCCGGACTTCGACGAACGCCATAGCCTGGGCAGCGCCGGCATGGTGGAGCTGTTCGCCTGGACGGAAGAGGAATTCAACCGCCGCATGGAAGGCAGCGCGATTCGCCGCATCGGCCACGAACGCTGGCTGCGCAACCTGGCCGTCGGCATGGGCAACGCGGCCGCCAAGTCCCGGGGTCAGGCCGACATCGTCGAGGCCCTGCTGTCACGCCGCGAGCACCCGTCGGCCATCGTGCGCGAGCACGTCGAATGGGCGCTGGCGCTGCACGGCGTCGCCTGACCTGCGTTTAAACTTGTTTCAGGCGCAGCGCCGACCACTCACTATCGATGGCGATCATCGCCACGCTGTCGAGTCCTATTGTTTGCGCAAAACTGCGGATATCGTCGCGGTGGATGTCGCTGCCCGCCTTCGCGCCGCCCTTGCGGTACGCCACCCAGACCGCGCCGCCGGGCGTCAGGCGCGCCTGCGCCAGCGGCAGATACTGCTCCAGTTCCGCGCGGCTGCGCGCGAACAGCAATAGCCAGTCGGCATTTTCACCTTCCCGTACCAGCCGCTCCGCCGGCAACTGCGCCAGCAGGACCGCATGCTCGCTGCCGTCATTGAGCACGGCCAGGGTCTTGGCATTTTTCACAACCATTTTCTCAAAGGCGGTTTTGTCAGGCATGGCATCGGCGTGTATATAGTAAAAAGAAGAGCATAACAAATTTCTCCTTGACTTATAGATATATCGTTATAAAATGGCGATACCTACTAACGATATATCTTTAAAGAGAAAACATGAGAAACTCACACCACGCAGAACACGGCCATTGCGGCCAACAGCACCACCACCATCACGGCGAGCATCGCCACGAACACAACCCTGAACACTTCATGCACGGCCGTGGTCCGCGCGGCTTCGACGAGCGCGGCGACGGCATGGGGCATGGCGGCCCCGGTGGCAGGGGCGGGCGCGGTGAGCGGGCCGAGCGCGTCTTCGGCCGCGGCGACTTGCCGCTGATCGTGCTGGCGCTGATCGAAATCAGCCCCCGCCACGGCTATGAAATCATCAAGGCCATCGAAGAGCGTTGCGGCGGCGCCTACGCCCCCAGCCCGGGCGCCGTGTATCCGACCTTGACCTTGCTGGAAGAGCAGGACCACGTCACGTCGTCCGAAAGCGCCAGCGGCAAGAAGCTCTATACGATCACGGAGCTGGGGCGCGGGTATCTCGACGAGAACCGCGCCCAGGTGGACGGCATCCTGGCCCGCCTCGACATGTTCGCCCGCGTCCAGGCGCGCAAGGCCTTGCCCGAGCGCGTGCACCAGGCCATGCACACGCTCAAGCATGCGCTGTTGCTGAACAAGACCAGCTGGAGCGACGCGGAAGCCGAGCGCGTCTCCGCCGTGCTGGAACAGGCGGCGAACGCCATCGTCGACGGCCACTGAGCCCACTTTACAAGGACAAGCAATGACTACTGCCTCACCTGCCGCACCACGCCCGCACGCCATCGAGCGCGTGCGGCATGACTTGACACTGCGCGTGCTCACCGTCGTGCGCACCGAGCAGCTGACGCCGCACATGCGCCGCATCACCCTGGCGGGCGACGACCTTGACGGCTTTGTCTCGCCGGCGCACGACGATCACGTGAAGCTGTTCTTCCCCGCCCCGGGGCAGGCTAGCCCCGTATTGCCCGTGCTGGGCAATGGCGCCAACCCGATCCAGTACGCGCCAGGCGCGCGTCCCATCGCCCGCAACTACACGCCGCGCCGCTATGACGCCGAGCGGCGCGAGCTGGAAATCGACTTTGTGCTGCATGGCGATGGCCCTGCATCGCTGTGGGCGGCGCAAGCCGCGCCTGGCCAGACCCTGGGCGTGGGCGGTCCGCGCGGCTCGATGCTGGTGCCGCTGGACTTCGACTGGTATGTGCTGGTGGGCGACCAGACGGCCCTGCCGGCGATTGCCCGCCGCCTGGAGCAGCTGCCGGCCACGGCGCGGGCGATGGCCGTGATCGAATTCGTCGAAGACGGCGAACAGATCGCGTTGGACAGCGCGGCGCAGCTGGACGTGCGCTGGGTGGCGCGCAATGGCCGCCAGGGTCCGCTGCTGCTTGATGCCTTGCGCCAGATCGCGCTGCCGTCCGATGGCGATGGCGATGGCTATGTGTGGGTGGCGTGTGAGCATGCGCAGGTGCAGGGCTTGCGCGGGCATTTTATCGAAGCCGGGGTGCCGAAGCAGCATCTGCATGTGGCGAGCTATTGGAAGCATGGGGCGGCCGAGCATCATGAGCATCATGATGAGTGATGGTGGTGTCGGGTTACGCGCGTTGCGCTAACCCGACCTACGCTGCGAATGAGATCGTAGGTCGGATTAGCGCAGCGTAATCCGACATCACCCGCAGCATCACTTCAACAACCCCGCCAGCTCCACCGCCGTCTTGACCTGCATTTTGTCGAAGATATGCGCGCGGTGGACTTCCACGGTACGCATGCTGATGCCCAGCTTGTCGGCCACCACCTTGTTCATCTTGCCCGCCAAAATCAGGTCCAGTACTTCGCGTTCGCGCGTCGACAGGGTCGCCAGGCGCGCGTGCACGGCGGCCAGCTCGCCCGCCTGGCGCGAGTTGGCCAGGCCCTGCTGCACGCGGTCCATCAGGTCGTTGTCGTTGAACGGCTTTTCAAAGAAATCGAAGGCGCCCCGTTTCAGGCTGTCGACGGCCATCGGTACGTCGCCGTGGCCGGTGAGGAAAATCACCGGCAGGCGCGCCGTCAGGTCGCGCTTGACCAGCTGGTCGAACAGGGCGATGCCGTTCATGTCGGGCATGCGCACGTCGAGCAGCACACAGTCGCCGGCGGCGTCGAAGCTGCCGTCGAGGCTATCGAGGAATTGCTGGGCGCTGGCGTAGATGCGCGCGTCGATGCTGCGCGAGGCGGCCAGCCAGGACAGCGAGTCGCGTACGACCTCTTCGTCGTCGATGATATGTAGCATGGTGTCTCCGGCTCGTCGTTATTGGTTATTGGTTAGTGCTGAGTGCGCGGCGCGGCCGGCACGCTGAATGTAAAGATGGTACCGCCAGCGGGGTTGGCGCCGAAAGTCAGCGCGCCGCCGTGAAATTCAATGGCGGTGCGGCAGATGTTCAGGCCCATGCCCATGCCTTCGGACTTGGTTGAGAAAAACGGCGAAAACAGCCGCTCGGCCACGTCTTGCGCAATGCCATGGCCATGGTCGATCACATCCACCGTCACCATGCCCTGCTGCGCGTCGTGGCTGGCCCGCAGGCGCATGATACGCCGTCCGGGCGCCGCGTCCTGCATCGCCTCGATGGCGTTGCGCGTCAGGTTCAGCAGTACTTGTTCGATCATCACGGGGTCGGCGCGCAGCAGCGGCAGGTCCGGCGGCAGCTCTTCCTGGATGGTGACATAGTATTTGCGCGCCTGCAGGTCGATCAGCGCGCGGATGCCGTCGATCAGGGTGCCGATGGCGATATCCTGGCGCTGCGGTTCGCTCTTGCGCACGAAATCATGCACGCTGCGGATGATCTGGCCGGCCCGTTGCGCTTGTGCGCTGGCCTGCTCCAGCGCCGGCTTCAGGGTGTTCGGATCGATGGGCGCGTCATGCTCGATGGCGCGGCGGATCAGGTTCAGCGCGCCCGTGGTGTAGCTGGAGATGGCCGCCAGCGGCTGGTTCAGTTCATGCGCCAGCATCGAGGCCAGCTCGCCCATGGTGGCCAGGCGCGAACTGGTTTGCAGCTTTTCCTGCTGTTGGCGATTCAGTTCCTCGACCCGCTTGCGGTCCGAGATGTCGAGCACGGAGCCCATCCAGCCTGTCTGCTTGCCGTTCTTGTCCACCAGCGGCGCTTCGAAGATCAGCACGGCCACGCGCGTGCCGTCGGGGCGCTGGAAATAGGTTTCGAACTGCGGCGTGGGATTGCCGGCCAGCGCCTTGACGAAGCGCTGCTGGTACTCCTCCAGCGCTTCCGGCACCCAGTAGGGCATGGGTGGCAGGCAGCCCAGGATTTCCTCGGCCGGATAACCGACAATCTGGCAGAACGCAGGATTGACATACGTGACGCGGCCTTCCAGGTCGCGCGCGCGCATGCCCGTCACCAGCGAGTTTTCCATCGCCGTGCGAAACAGCATCTGCTGGCGCAACGCCCCTTCGGCCACCAGGCGGCGCGAAATATGCCGCCACAGGGCCAGCAAGCTCCACAGCAAACCCAGCGACAGGGCGATGACGGAGCCGACCAGCAAATTGGGCAGCAGCTTGGGCTGGCTTTTCACGCTGTCGGTAAACAGGGTGATGGTGGCACCGGGCACGTCGAGCGCGCGCTTGTGCGTGTACACGCCGTGGCCGGGACCGGCGGCGGCGCGCCGTGCCAGCACCTTGTCGTCGCGGTCGATCAGCGAAATCTGGTTATCCTGGGCGAACCACCACGGCACCATTTCATCGAGCAGGCTGCTGATCTGGTAGGTAGCCACCAGGCTGCCCACGTAGCGCTGGCCATCGAACAGGGGCTGGTGGTAATCCATCAGCATGGCGCCCGGTGGCGCGTCGGGAAAGCCGCTTTGCTGCGAGGGCTGGGCATACTGTCCCCGGTGCAGGCGGCGCGCATTGTCGGCGGACGTCAGCGATGCCGGCGAAAACGACAGCACATGCGGCAGGCTGTTGTCGCTGGTGGCCAGCACCTTGCCGCTGGTGTCGAGCCACAGCACGCGCTGCAGTTCGCGGCCATTGCGCAGCATCTGCTGCAGCCGTTCATGCACCTTTTCCGCCGACAGGGAGCTGCTGGCGATGTCCACGCCCAGGTTGAACAGGCTCTCCTCGTTGCGCGCCAGCTGGAAGCGGATGGTCTGTTCCACCCACAGGGTGTCGGCGATCAGCTGCTCCTGGCGCTCGTTGCTTTCCATCTGGCGCGCCTGCCAGGGCAGCCAGAACAGGATGGACAGGAACAGCAGCAGCAGGATGACGGGCAGCAGCCAGCGCATCGGGCTCGATAGCTTGAAGCGGCGCGCAAGGGTGGGGGGAGTTGGCATGGCTGGCAGGGTAGCGGCTTATCGGGAGGCGGCTATTGTGGTTAACCACAATAGCCGGGGCAGTTTCTTTGGCACAATATCCAAGTAGACAAATAATAAAGTTTTCAAAAAAACCACTCAGGAGACAAGAATGCAGATGAAAACCATGTTCGTCGCGCTGTGCGCGGCCATCGGCGCCACCGCCGGCGTCCACGCTTACGCGCAAGCCCCCATCGTCATCAAGTTCAGCCACGTCGTGGCGACCGACACGCCGAAAGGCCAGGCCGCCGAGCGCTTCAAGCAGCTGGCCGAGAAAGCCACGAATGGCAAGGTCAAGGTCGAACTGTACCCGAACAGCCAGCTATACAAGGACAAGGAAGAACTCGAAGCCCTGCAGCTGGGTGCCGTGCAGATGCTGGCGCCGTCGCTGGCCAAGTTCGGCCCGCTGGGCGTGAAGGAATTCGAAGCCTTCGACCTGCCTTACATCTTCCCCACCAAGACGGCGTTGTACAACGTCACCGAAGGCGAAATCGGCAAGAGCCTGCTGAAAAAACTGGAACCCAAGGGTATCACGGGCCTGGCTTACTGGGACAATGGCTTCAAGGTGATGTCGGCCAACAAGCCACTGCACAATCCGGCCGACTTCAAGGGCCTGAAAATGCGCATCCAGTCGTCGAAGGTGCTCGACGCGCAAATGCGCGCGCTGGGCGCCAATCCGCAAGTGCTGGCCTTCTCGGAAGTGTATCAGGCGCTGCAGACGGGCGTGGTCGACGGCACGGAAAATCCGCCATCGAATATGTACACGCAAAAGATGCATGAAGTGCAAAAACACGTGACCGTATCGAACCACGGTTACCTGGGCTATGCCGTCATCGTCAACAAGAAATTCTGGGATGGCTTGCCGCCCGATATCCGCGGCCAGCTGGAAAAAGCCATGCGCGAAGCGACCACGTTTGAAAAAGCCATCGCCCAGCGCGACAACGACTTTGCCCTCGACGCCATCAAGAAAGCGGGCAAGACGCAGATCTATACCTTGACGGTGCAGGAACAAGCCGAGTGGCGCCGCGCGCTGGCGCCCGTGCAAAAGGCCATGGAAGGTCGCATCGGCAAGGATCTGATCTCGGCCATCAACAAGGAAAGCGCGAAGTAATCGCGCTGGCCGCGCCACCCGGCGCGGCTGTCAGGGACATCCTGTCTTTCTGTCGCCACGGCACCGGCGCGTCCTGCGCGGGTGCCAGCGTACCCGCATTCTTTGAAAGTCCACCATGAAATTTCTAGATCACCTGGAAGAGTGGCTGATCGCGTCCCTGATGGGCGCAGCCACCTTCATCATCTTCGTCGCGGTCGTGCACCGCTACCTGGCAGGCTTGCCGATACCGGTCGTGCAGGACTTCCTGATTCAAATCAATACCAGCTGGGCCCAGGAACTGTGCATCTACATGTTCGTCTGGATGGCCAAGTTCGGCGCCGCGTATGGCGTGCGCACGGGCATCCACGTGGGTGTCGACGTCTTGATCAACCGCATGAACCCGCGCTGGCGCGACCGTTTCATCGTTTTCGGCCTGGGCGCCGGTGCCCTGTTTACGGGCATCGTCGGTACCCTGGGCGCCAGCTTCGTGTGGTCGATCGGCCACACGGACCAGACTTCAGCCGACATGGAAGTGCCGATGTGGCTGGTCTACCTGGCCGTACCGCTGGGTTCTTATCTGATGTGCTTCCGCTTCCTGCAGGTGATGGTGCATTTCATCAAGACGGGCGCCTTGCCCAAACATGACCACTCGCATGTCGAGGGGTTGGAAGAGGAATTGACGGCGGACGAAAAAGGAGCCAAGGCATGAACGCGCTGATTATTTTTGTGTTGCTGCTGGCGCTGATGCTGACCGGCATGCCGATTTCCATTTCGCTTGGCCTGACGGTGCTCACGTTCCTGTTTACCATGACCAGCGTGCCCATCGAATCGGTGGCCCTGAAGATTTTTACGGGCATCGAGAAGTTCGAGATCATGGCCATCCCCTTCTTCATTTTGGCGGGCAACTTCCTCACGCATGGCGGGGTGGCGCGGCGCATGATCAACTTCGCCAGTTCCATGGTCGGCCACTGGCATGGCGGCCTGGCGCTGGCCGGCGTGATGGCGTGCGCGCTGTTTGCCGCCGTCTCCGGCTCCAGCCCCGCCACCGTCGTGGCCATCGGCTCCATCATCCTGCCGGCCATGGTCAAGCAGGGCTATCCACGCGGTTTTGGCGCCGGCGTCATCACCACCTCGGGCGCGCTGGGCATTTTGATACCGCCGTCGATCGTAATGGTGATGTATTCCGTCAGCACCAACACCTCGGTGGGCAAGCTGTTCATGGCGGGCGTGATTCCCGGCATGATGCTGGCCATGCTGCTGGGCCTGACCACGTGGTTTTTAGCGCGCAAGAACAACTATCCACGCATGAAAAAAGCCAGCTGGGGCGAGCGCTTCGTGACGTTCAAGAAAAGTGCCTGGGGCCTGCTGCTGATCGTCATCGTCATGGGCGGCATCTACTCGGGCGCCTTTACGCCGACGGAAGCGGCCGCCATGGCTGCCGTGTACGCCTTCATCATCGCCGTCTTCGTCTACAAGGACTTGAAGATCAAGCAAGTGGGCAAGGTCTTGCTCGATTCGGCCGCCATGTCGGCGATGTTGTTGTACATCATCACCAATGCCGTGCTGTTTTCGTTCCTGATGACCAGCGAAAACATTCCGCAAGCGATGGCCGAGTGGATCACGGGCAAGGGCCTGGGCGTGATCAGCTTCCTGCTGGTGGTCAATGTGCTGTTATTGTTGGCGGGTAACGTCATGGAGCCGTCGTCGATCGTGCTGATCATGGCGCCGATTTTGTTCCCCGTCGCCATGAAGCTGGGCATCGATCCTGTGCACTTCGGCATCCTGATCGTGGTCAATATGGAGGTCGGCATGTGCCATCCGCCCGTGGGCCTGAACCTGTACGTGGCGTCCGGCATCACCAAGATGGGCATTTCGGAGCTGACCGTGGCCGTGATGCCGTGGCTGCTGACGATGCTGGCCTTCCTGATGCTGATTACCTACGTACCACAAATTTCGCTGTGGCTGCCAAATTTAATTTACAACTAAAACAGTTGTCCCCGTCATGCTGCAAAAAAAGTCGATCCGGCCGAATAAATGCGCTATGATGGGCAGCCTTAAGGGGAAACACGTATATGTTTATACGCTCCGGTAGCAAGGCTGAAAGACAGAATTGGTAACAAAGTTGGTGGGGGAGTGGTCTATAAAAACGGTATTGATACCGGGGATATATTGAGGAGACACACGTTTCACAGAAGTTGTTGAGTCATCGCTGTCTGCCGCCACAAGTCGGCACCGGCGGACCCAAACGACCGGGAACGTGAAGCAATATTTGAAGCGCACCGACTGGTGCGCTTTTTTTTCGTGCGCGGGAAACGTCCGCCGGCACGCCCAAAGTCGGTGCATAATCGCCGTGGTGCTGTCTCCGGCGCCGGCAAGTTGTTTATATGCCACACTTGAATAATGATCAGCAGATGAAAAAACAACAGGACAGTGAACGGTTCAGCGCCATCGTGGCCGCGCCGTTCGGCGCCATGGGCGTGCGCGCGCAAGATGGCCAGTTGCGCGAACTGGTCTACCTGCCGCCGCACTTCGCCGAAAAGGCGGCGCAGGATGCCGTCTCCGAACGGGCCTGCCAGCAATTGGCGCGCTATTTCCGCGACCCTGATGAAGTCTTTGACTTGCCGCTGGCCGAACTGGGCAGCGCCTACCAGCAACGCGTATGGGCGGCGATTGCCAGTATCCCGCGCGGCCAGGTGCGCACGTATGGCGATGTGGCGCGCTGCATCGGCTCGGCGCCGCGCGCCGTGGGCCAGGCCTGCGGCGCCAACTGGTATCCCGTGGTCATACCCTGCCACCGGGTCACGGCTGCTGGCGGCCTGGGCGGCTTTGCCCATCATGACGATGCCACGGGATTCCACCTGGGCGTGAAGCGCTGGCTGCTGGCGCATGAAGGCGTGGCGGCTTACCTATGATGAATAGCCTGCTGGCGCCGGACAACGCCACCCTGATCGATGAATTCTGCGACAGCCTGTGGCTGGAAGACGGCCTGTCGAAAAACTCGCTGGACGCCTACCGGCGCGACATGCGCTTGTTTGCCCGCTGGCTGGAAGTGGCGCGGCCCGGGCGTGAGGGCCTGTACGAGGTGTCCACGGCCGATGTCGAAGCGTATTTCGCCGCCCGCCACGACGAGAGCAAGGCGACGTCGTCGAACCGGCGCCTGTCCGTGCTCAAGCGCTTTTACCAGCTGGCCTTGCGGCACAAGCATATCGCGGCTGACCCGTGCCTGAAGATGGTCTCGGCCAGGCAGCCCGCGCGCTTCGTGCATACCCTGAGCGAAGCGCAAGTGGAAGCGCTGCTGGCGGCGCCCGACGTGAGCACACCGCTGGGCCTGCGCGAGCGCACCATGCTGGAACTCATGTATGCGAGCGGCTTGCGCGTGTCGGAACTTGTGGACTTGAAATCCGTGGAGCTGAGCCTGAACGATGGCGTGCTGCGCATCACGGGCAAGGGCAGCAAGACGCGGCTGGTGCCGTTCGGTGAGCAGGCGCGGCTGTGGATCGAGCGCTACCTGAAGGAGGCGCGCGGCATCATCCTTGATGGCCAGATGGACGATGCGCTGTTCGTCACACGGCGCGGGGGCGCCATGACGCGGCAAATGTTCTGGGTCATCATCAAGAAACATGCGCTGAACGCCGGCCTTACGGCGCCGCTGTCGCCGCACACCCTGCGCCATGCGTTCGCCACCCATTTGCTGAACCATGGCGCGGACTTGCGTGTTGTGCAATTGTTACTGGGACACTCCGATATCTCCACCACGCAGATTTACACGTATGTGGCCCGCGAACGGCTGAAACTGCTGCATGCGCAGCATCATCCGCGCGGCTAAACATTTGGTGTTTGGTCCAATTACGTCATAATGTGCCTTATGTGCTTATCTGTAACATCTAAAAACTAAAGAGGTAGTAAATGGCCAAGACAAATTTCCAATACGAAAAACGGCAAAAAGAGCTGGAAAAGAAGAAGAAAGCCGAGGAAAAAGCCAGGCGCAAGCTGGAAGCGAAAAACAATCCCAAGGCTGACGATGGCACTGAAGGCGAAGAAGCCGATGCAGACGATGCCGATGACGCCGCAGATGCGGCGGGCGAAGGCGACGCTCCTGCTCAGCCGCAGTAATTGCCTGCCGCCGATTGCCGGTGCGGTATTGCCGCGCCGGTTTTCCCCCGTTACTTCCGGTTTTACCCTTCCCCGTTATGAGCGCGGCCATTGGCCTACGCTGTTGCCGCTGCATGCCGGCGATGGTGGCTCGGCGCGCGCCTGCAAGCTGCCCTGGCAGGTATCGTAGCCACTCCCGTAGTGTGTAACATGTACCATTGTAGTGGCGCCGCTCACACTGCTGTTACGCCGTCAGTTTCGCCTGGCGCATGGCCGACAGCTCCGGTGTGACGCCGTTTCCGGTCTGTAGCACATCGTCCCGCTCGCGCTGCCGCCAGCTGGAAAGCAGGATGAGGCGTATGGATAATAGTTATCCAATTTGTAATCAATAGAACATGTAATAATGTTACTATTCGTGTACTATATTTTAATATATTGCACGGCTAATGAATAATCGCACCCAGCTTAACCCCCGTCATATGATCGGACTCGATGCGCTGCGCTTCATTGCCGCCATGCTGGTGGTGGCCTACCACTACGGTTTCTGGTTCTGGGTCGATCCGTCGCCCATTTCCTCGCCCGACCTGCAGCATCTGATTTCCTTCCCTGAACTGTTTTCCTCTACCCATTTCGGCTGGGTCGGCGTGCAAATATTTTTTGTCATTTCCGGTTTTGTAATCGCGTTTTCCGGCGAACGGGCAGGCGCGTATGCGTTTCTGGTCAGTCGTGTGGTGCGCCTCGGGCCCGGCGTATGGATATGCGCTAGCGTGACCCTTGTGGCCGTGCTGATCGGCGGCGAAAGGAGTGTCTACCACACGCTGCGCGATTATTTGCATAGTGTATTGTTTATCCCGGTCGCGCCGTGGATCGATTACGCCTATTGGACATTGGGCATCGAAATCGTCTTTTACTCGCTCGTTTTCCTGCTGGTCTTGCGCGGGAAATTTGTCTGGATCAACCGCCTCGCCATTGTTGTCGGCCTAGTCAGCGCCATGTTCTGGCTGATGGCATGGATGGCGAGCGTCGGGGGGGCAGGGCCGTTTGCTCAGCTGATGCAGCAATTGCGCCACTCCAGAATCCTGGCATTATTGCTGGTACATCACGGTATCTTCTTTGCGCTCGGTATTTTTCTGTGGCTGGCGCTGATCAAGCACCGCAGCCGGGAAAACCAGCTGTGGTGCGTATTCTTTTGCGCCGCCGGCTGCCTGCAGATTGCCCTCACGGCGGCGGCGACGAACCAGACGACGGGCAGTGCCTTTTCAGCCTGGACGCCAGTGCTGTTCTGGCTGGGGGCTGTGGCCTGGGTAGTGCTTTCAGTGCGCAAGAATCATCGCGTGCACGCGCTGCCGCAGTGGTTTTTGCGTTTATTGAAAACGACAGGCATGATGACATTTCCCTTGTACTTGCTGCATCAGGTGGCTGGCGCGCAACTGATGAGCAGCTTGGCGCAAGCCGGTGCCGGGCGTTGGGTCGCGCTGGGCAGCGCGCTGCTCTTTTCCCTGTGTGGCGCGTGGCTGGTGGCCGTGCATGCCGAGCCGGCCCTGCAGCGTCTGACGAAGCAGCTGCTGCTGCGCGCCGGGACGCGTTTCAGTTTTGGCTAGGACGGCGATTTGAAAGACGTCATCACCCGCCCGCTCGGCGACAAATTCTGCGTTATTCACCAGCGCCCAGCGCACGGCCGAGACGCTGCCTTCCAGGCTTCGAGGCTGTCATGCCTACCTCCCGCTAAAGGGTGGGCCGCTGGCCGATGGCCAGTTGCAGCTGCGTGCTGGCGATGGCGGCATCGGCGCGCGCCTGCAGATAGCCCTGGTAGGCGTCGTCGGCCGAACGCTGCGCTGCCAGCCATTCCAGCAGCGAGGCATTGCCGCTGAAGTAAGACAGGCGCATGCCATCGACCACCTTTTGCGCATCAAGCAGCACGCCGTCGCGGTAGCGCGCCAGCCGCTCCTGCGCCGTGCGCAGATGCAACTGCGCCGCACGCACGTCCGTTTCCGCTTTCAACTCGGCCTGGCGCAAGGCCAGCATCGCTTGCGTGACGCCGGCCTCGGCCTGCACCACGTCGCCCTTGTCGCGCCGCGACAGCGGGATGGGGATGGCCAGCGAGATGGACAGCGCGCGCGAACGGGGCGACCCCTCCACCGGTTCGCCATGGGCGTCGATGCCGTCGTGGTAGCCGCGCACGGCGGCCAGGCCCAGCGTCACGGTGGGATCGACGGAGCGGTTGGCGCGCACCAGCGCCGCGCCATCGCGCAGATTGTCCAAGGTGGCCCGGGCGATGCGCACGTCGCTGCGTTCGCGCAGCGCCTGCGGCACGAGGGTGCCGGTGTCGCCGCTCGCAAAGGCGGTGAAGTCGCAGGCCAGCTGCGCTTCGGGAAACAGCGCATCGAGCTGGCGCCCCAGCGGCGGCGACAGTTCCAGCATGGCGCCCTGCGCCTCGCTGCGTGCCTGCGCCAGTTCGGCCTGGAACTGGTCGCGTTCCACGCGCGACTGCAGCAGCTCGATGCCGCCCACGTCGCCTGCCTTGCGCCGCACCACGTTCGCCTCGACCACTTTCGACAGGGCCGCCAAGGTGTGCTCCTTGCGCGCCAGTACCTCGCGCGTGCGGCACGCTTCCGTGTAGGCTGCCGCCGCAGTGGCGTACAGTTCGCTCCTGAAGCCGGCCACCGTTTCCTCGGCGACGGTGACATTGCTGCGCGCCGCTTTCAGGCGCGCGGCGCGCTTGCCGCCCGTCTCGATGGCCATGCTGATGGCCGGGTTCCACGTGACGGGACGGTGCCCGGCGCTGCGTACGGTCTCGCGCGTGGCGCCCAGGGTCAATTCGGGATCGGGGCGCAGGCCGGCGATGCCGATGCCTGCCTTGGCCGAGCCGATGCTCTCGTTTTGCGCTTTCAGCTCCAAGCTGTGCGTTTCCACGGCGCTCAGGTAGGTGTCGAAGCTCAGGGGCGCGGCGAAGGCGCACGGGGCGATCAGCCAGGCCGCCAGCATCAGATTAAAACGTGTCATGGGTTTCTCCTTCGGTATCGGTCTGGCGTTTTTGCAGGTGCGCTTCGATCAGGTAATACAGGGCCGGCAACAGCAGCAGGGTCAGTGCGGTCGCCGTCACCAGGCCGCCCACTACCACGGTGGCCAGCGGGCGCTGCACGTCGCTGCCCAGACCCGTCGCCAGCATGGCCGGCGTCAGGCCCAGGGCGGCCACGGTGGCTGTCATCAGCACGGGCCGCATGCGGTCGCGCGCGCCTTCGAGCACGGCATCGCGCAGGCTCTTGCCTTCGTCGGCGCGCAGGCGGTTGATCTGCGCCAGCATCAGCACGGCGTTCAGCACGGCCACGCCGAACAGCGCGATGAAGCCGACGGCGCTCGAGACATTCAAGGTCATGCCGCGCAGGTGCAGCGCGGCCAGGCCGCCCAGCATGGCCAGCGGCACGGCCAGCAAGACCAGGGCCGGCTGGCGCAGGTTGCGGAACTGGCCGAACAGCAGCAAAAACATGGCGCCCAGGGTCATCGGCAAGATGATGGCCAGGCGGCTTTGCGCGCGCTGTAGGTTTTCAAACTGGCCGCCCCATTCGACGCCGATGCGCTGGTGCTCGTCGGCGACGGTCTTGGCCACCAGCGGGCGCGCTTCGGCCAGGAAGCCGGCCAGGTCGCGTCCGCGGGCGTTCAGGCGCACGATGATGTGGCGCCGTCCCATTTCGCGCACGATCACGCTTTCGCCCGAGGTGGTGCTGATCTGCGCCACCTGCGCCAGCGGCACCTTGGCGCCGTTGGCGGCCGTCAGCATTAGTTTGGCGATGGCGTCCGGGCTGGAACGCACCTCGGCGGGGAAGCGCACGGCGATGTCGTAGCTTTTCTCGCCCACGTACACCTGGCCGATGGGCGCGCCGCCGATGCCGGTGGAAATCAGGTCGGCCACGTCGGCCGCGTTGATGCCGTAGCGGGCCGCCTTTGCCCTGTCCAGTTCCACCTTCAGGTTGGGCAGCGGTGGCTCCACGTCCACCGCCACGTCGGAGGCGCCAGGGACTGTTTTCAGCGCTTGCGCCACCCTGCCGGCGATGCCGCGCACTTCGTCGAGGTCGTCGCCGAAGATCTTCACCGTCAGGTCGCTGTGCGCGCCCGACAATTTATCCTGCACGCCGTCGATCATCGGTTGCATGAAGGCCACCGTGTAGCCGGGCATGCGGGCGAAGCGCTCGCTCATTTTGGCGATCAGCTGCTGCTTGTTCATGCCCGACTTCCAGCTTTTATACGGATGCAGGCCCACGCTGGCCTCGATGTGCGACGGCGTCCAGTAATCGGTGCCGTCGTCGTTGCGCCCCGTCTGCGTGACGATGGTCGACACTTCCGGGAACTCCAGCGCGGCGCGGCGCAGTTCACTGGCCATCTCGGATGCCTTGTCCAGGGTGATCCCGGGCGGCATCTGCACTTGCAGCCACAGCGAGCCTTCATCGAGATAGGGCAGGAAGTCGCGCCCGATGCCCCCGCCCAGCAGGGCCAGCCCTGCCAGCGAGGCGGCGCAGACGGCGGCCACCCAGCGCTTCTTGCCTACCATGCGCTCGAGGAAGCGTCCATAGGCTGCCGCCAGCTGTTCCAGCACGCGGTTATGGAAGGTGCGGCGCGGCTTGCGCAAGGCCAGCCAGGCCAGGCCCGGTATCAGCACCAGCGCCACCACCAGCGCGCCCATGAGCGCCGCACCGACCGCATACGCCATCGGCGAGAACAGCTTGTATTCGATGCGCTGGAAGGCGAACAGGGGCAGGTAGGCGGCGATGATGACGGCCATGCCGAACATGATGGGGCGCGCTACCTGCAGGGTTGCCTCGATCGCGTCATGGATGGTGAGCGGCCGCTCCTGCTCGCGCTCGCGGCGGCGCAGCATGTTTTCCAGCACCACGACGGAGCCGTCGACGAGGATGCCGAAGTCGATCGCGCCCAGCGACAGCAAGTTAGCGGGAATTTTAAAATGGTGCATGAAGATGAAGGCGATCAGCAGCGCCAGCGGAATCGTCAGCGCCACGATGGCCGCCGCGCGCGGGCTGCCCAGGAACAGTAGCAGCACCAGGGCCACCAGCAGCATGCCTTCGCCCAAGGTATAACTGACCGTGTGCAAGGTGGCGTCGATCAGCGAGCTGCGATCCAGGTAGGCGACTACTTTGACGTCTTTCGGCAGCAGATTGTTATTCAAATCGTCCACGGCCGCATGGATGCCCGCCAGCGCCTCGGAGGGATTGAAATCCTTCAGCAGCAGGGTGATACCTTCGATGGTGTCGGGGTTGTCGTCCTTGCCGAGGATGCCGCGCCGCTCGACGTTGCCATAGGCGAGCTTGCCCAGGTCCTTCACCAGCACGGGCACGCCGTCCTTGCTGCTGACGACGACGTTGCCCATGTCGTCGAGCGAGTGCAGCAAGCCCACGCCGCGTACCACGTACGATTGCTGGCCGCGGTCGATGACGCTGCCGCCGCCGCTGATGTTGTTGGCGTTGATGGCGTCCTTCACCTGCGCCAGCGAGAGGCCATAGCTGTCCAGTTTTGCGGGATCGAGTTCCAGCATGAATTGCGTCGTCAGGCCGCCGAAATTGCTGACGTCAGCCACGCCGCGTACTTTTTGCAGGCGCGGGATGACCGTCCAGAACTGCAGTTCGGACAGCTCGCGCAGGGAGCGTGTTTTGGATTCCAGCGTGTAGCGGTAGATTTCGCCCGTCGGCGAAGTGTAGGGGTCGAGCCCCGGCTTGGCCTCGTACGGCAGGTTCACGCTGGCCAGGCGCTCCTGCAGCCGCTCGCGCGTAAAATAGCCATCGCTGCCATCTTCGAACACCACGGTGATCAGCGACAGCGCGAACAGGCTGCGCGTGCGCAGCACATGCATGCCGGGCGTGCCCAGCAGGGCGCGCTCCAGCGGTATCGTGATCTGCTGTTCGATTTCCTCGGCGCCCAGGCCCGGCACCTGCGTGACGATCTGCGAGGTGACGTCGGCGATGTCGGGATAGGCTTCGATGGGCAGCTGCTTCCAGCAATACACGCCGTACAGGGTCACGCACAACAGTACCAGCCAGACGATGCCGCGCCGCTGGCAGCAGGTGGTGATGAAACGATCAACCATTGAGCAGCACTCCTTCCTTGACGACGATGCGTTCGCCCGCTTTCAGGCCGGAGACGATTTCCACCTGGTCGCCCCGGCTGGCGCCCACCTGCACCACGCGCGCCTCAAAACGCAGCGGGCCGCGTTCGACCATCACGCGCGTCACCAGACCGCTTTGCAGCAGCGCCGCCGCGGGCACCATCAGGCCGCGCCGGGGGGCGCCGGCGAAACCGGCGTGGGCGAACATGCCTGGCTTGAAAATGCCGCTGCGGTTGTCGATGGCCACGCGTACCTTGACGGTGCGCGTCTCGCTATCGAGCACGGCGCCCACATAGGCGACCTTGCCTTCGAAAGCTTTGCCGGGCCAGGCGTCGAGCGTGATGCGGGCCGCCTGGCCCACGGCCACCTGCGCCAGGTCCCTTTCGGCCACGTTGGCCGACAGCCACACGGTGGACAGGTCGGCTACCGTCATGATGGGCGCGTTGATATCGTTCCAGTAGCCGCCTTGGGCGCCTTCCATGGCGATCACAGTGCCGGCGATCGGCGAGCGCAGGATGTAGTCGCGGCGCGAGCCGCCGGCGCTGGCGCCGTACTGTGCCAGCTTGTCGGCGCTGGCATGCGCATCGCTATTGGCCTGGTCGAAGGCCGCCTGGGCAGCCTCGTAATCCTTGCGCGCGGCGATTTCCGCCTCGAACAGGGTTTTTTGGCGCTGCAGTTCCTGGCGCGCTTGCAGCAGGCTGGACCTGGCCTTGCTATCGTCCGCGTGCGCGGCGCTCAGCTCCGCCGAATCCAGGGTGAACAGGGCATCGCCGGCCTTGACGCTGTCGCCCAGGGCGCGCTGCAGGCGCGTGATGCGTCCCGACAGGGGCGGCGTGATTTTCACCAGCTTTTCCGGCATGGCTTCGATGCTGCCCGGCGCATCGGTCTGCGTGGCGATATCCTGTTCTTCCGCCGGCGCGATCTGCAGGCGCTGGCGCAGCGGCGACATCTTGTCGACGGTGATGCTGCCGTCGTCCTGGTGCGTCGACTGGACGGGCGGCGTGGCTGCCGCCGTCGGCTTGGCGCAGCCGGCCAGGGCCGAGCAGGCGAGAGCGAGGGCGCAGCTGGCGCCCAGGGCGTTGCGGGTGGTCGTGTTCATCCCGTGTTTCCTTGTTATTGATGGTGATGGGGCATGCGTGGATGCCGTGCCCAGGCGGGCGGTCAGAGGGGAGCGCGGGCAGCGATATGACAGCGCCGGAAAAGCATAGCAATGTCGTCCTGAAGAAGCTCCCAAGAACGCCTGAATCATTCTTCAGGTTCGGTCGCGCCAGGGCCTGGCGCGTTAAAATGCGCGTATGGAAAACATAGGGCTCGATGAAAGGCAGGCATGAGAATCCTCTTGGTGGAAGATGATCGCAAGGCGGCGCGCCTGCTGGCGCGGGGCTTGCAGGAAGAGGGCTTCGTCGTCGACGTGGTGCACAGCGCCGAAGAGGGCGAGGACGAAAGCTATGCCGTCGCCTACGACTTGATCGTGCTCGACTGGATGTTGCCGGGCAAACAGGGCATCGACTTTTGCCGCGATTTGCGCGCGCGCGCCATCCAGACGCCCGTGCTGATGCTGACCGCGCGCGACGCCACGGCCGACCGCGTGGCGGGCCTGAACACGGGCGCCGACGACTATCTGACCAAGCCGTTCGAGTTCGAGGAACTGCTGGCGCGCATCCGCGCGCTGCTGCGCCGCTCCGATATCAGCCGTCCGCTGGTGCTGGCGCTGGCCGACCTGACGCTCGATCCCGTCAGCCACCAGGCGACGCGGGCCGGCGCGCCGCTGGTGCTCACGCCCAAGGAATATGCGATTCTATTGATCCTGCTGCGCCAGGCGGGCGAGGTGGTCAGCCGCGCGCGCCTGGCCGAGCAGATCTGGCAGGCGGACCTGATCGGCATCGATAACCTGATCGACGTCCATGTGCGCAACCTGCGCGGAAAAGTGGATGCGCCGGGCCTGCCACCCTTGATCCACACGGTGCGCGGGCGCGGTTTCCGCCTGGCGGAAAACAACGGTGGCTAGCTTCCGCAAGCGCCTGCTGCGGGTGCACCTGGCCGTCATCCTTGCCATCGTCGCCTGCACGGCGCTGGCCGGCTACTGGGGCCTGTCGCGCGCCGTGCATGGCCAGCTCGATGCGGCCCTGCTGGCGCTGGCCGAGACGGAAATGGCCATGCTGCCGGCCGCGCCGCGCCAGCCCGTGCAGGTGCACGAGGTGGCGTCGGGCCTGGCGCCGCCGTCATTGATGCGGCTCGACCGCCTGGTGCAGATCATCGATGGCGAAGGCCGCGTGCTGGCGCGCAGCCGCAACCTGGAGGCGGCGCAGCTGCCGGCACCACCGGCCTTGCTGGCGCGCCTGGCGGCTGGCGAGACCGTCTTCGACACCCTGCCCAAGTTCGGCGAGGAGCCGCTGCGCATGGTTTCCATCCCCGTATCCGCATCCGGTTCGCGCATGGCGGTGCAGGTGGCCGGTTCGCTCGATGACGTCAACCACGTGCTGGCCGCTGCCACCGTGCTGTTTGGCGCCATGGCGCTGGCCTTGCTGGCCGCCGTCGGGCTGGCTGGCGAAATGCTCACGCGTCGCGTGCTGGGCGCCATCGACGACGTGGTGGACCAGGCGCATTCGATAGGCGAAGCCAGCCTGCACCAGCGCCTGCCCCACCCCGGCACGCCCGATGAAATCGGCCGCCTGGTCGATACCCTGAACGCCATGCTGGAGCGCCTGGAACACGGCTATGACGCGCAGCGCCGCTTCACGGCCGACGCCTCGCACGAATTGCGCTCGCCCCTGTCGCGCCTGCGCACGGAAATCGAAATCACCCTGCGCCGCCCGCGCGAGGCAGCTGAATATGTCGACGCGCTGGCCTCCTGCCTCGATGAAGTGCAGCGCCTGACGACCCTGGTGGAAGAATTGCTGATGCTGACGCGCCTCGATGCTGGCCAGGAGCGCAATGCCGTGGAAACCATCGCACTCAATCCTCTCGTGCGCGCGGCGGCGCAGCGCCTGGAAAAGGCGGCAGCGCAGCGCGGCATCCGCATCGTCCTCGATGCAGGCGTGGTCGTGCACGCACGGGTGGCGGCCGGCCCGGTGGACCTGGTGCTGGCCAATTTGCTCGATAACGCCGTGAAGTTTTCGCCGCCCGGAAGCAGCATCAGCGTGCATGTGGCGCGCGAGGGCGCACATGCACTCGTCGGCGTGGCGGACGCGGGACCGGGCATCGGCGTGGAAGACTTGCCGCATCTGTTCGAACGCTTTTACCGTGGCGCCCGGGCGCGCGCGGGCGAGGCGCCGGGCTTCGGCCTGGGCCTGGCCCTGTCGCAAGCCATCGTGCACGCATACGGCGGCAGTATCGAGGCACAGAACCGCCCGGAGGGCGGCGCGCTGTTCCTCCTGCGCCTGCCCGCCTCAAGCTGACGGTGGGACGCCTTCCCAGCGCACCTGCCGCACTTGCGGCCAGGCGCCCGCGCGGTTGACGAAGCGCACCAGTACGGCGCGCTGCACGGCCTGGCACAGCACCGTGGCGATCAGCTGCACCACCTGCCTGGCATCGTCCCAGCTGCGCAGCATTTGCGACGGCGCCAGGCCGGCGCCTTTCAGTTCGGCCAGCAGCAGGCGCACCACGTGGTTGGCCTGCGCCGCAGGGCAGGTGACGGTCAGGCGGTAGGTGGCGACGGACGGCCCCCGTTGTACGAACCACAGCATCCATTTTTTCATCATCACACTCCCCGCTCGGCGACAAATTCCGCGTTGTTCACCAGGGCCCAGCGCACGGCCGAGACGCTGCCTTCCAGGCTGACCTGGCTGACGATCTGCTCCAGCAATCCCAGGCTGGACAAGGGCGTGAGCAGGTCGGCGCGCACTTCGATGCGCCCGGCCTGCGCCGCGTCTTCGCTGTGCAGGGATTGCAGCATCAGCGCCGGCATGCCGCTGATCAGGCGCAGCATCAGCTTACGCACCTGCACTTCCTGCTCCGCCTCGCATACGGCCGTCACGCGGTAGATGCTTTCCGTCTCGATGCCCGCTTCGCTGCCGTGCGCATTGATGCGTTGCGCCAGGTGGCGCAGCACCAGGTTGGCGACCAGCACGAAGCCCGTGCCGATGGCCGCTTCCAACGCAAACCCGAGTCCGCACAGCACGCCGATGGCAGCCGAGCACCACAGGGTGGCGGCCGTGTTCAGGCCGCGCACCGTCATCCCTTCGCGCATGATGACGCCGGCGCCCAGAAAACCGATGCCCGACACCACCTGCGCGGCGATGCGCAGGTGGCCATCGGGATCGCCTTCGAGTACGGAGACCATCACGAACAGCGAGGCGCCGACGGACACCAGCGCGTTCGTGCGCAGGCCCGCCATGCGCTGGCGCAGCTGGCGTTCGGCGCCGATCATGGCGCCCAGTGTCAATGCTGCGGCAACGCGCAGCGCAAAGTCAAATACCACCATCAGTTTCTCCCGGCTGGGGAGGAACAGGCGAGTGCAAGGGCGAAGACAATTCGCCCCGAAAGGGGGCAGCAGACGATAACGGTGGAACGATGAGGAGGGAAGTGGCGGCGAATGTGCATCGCCGCTGGTAAAACCGCACCTTGCCATGGGCAAGGCGGGCGGAATGCGCGCGTCTTGCCTAAGGCCGATCGCCGATGGTCAATCGACTACTGTCACTGGAACAAGCACCCACGAGTCACTCCATATCATTGATAACGGGGGACAGTCTAGCCAGTGGGGCCGCTTTGGTCAACTGAAGCTCTCTTCAGGAAGCCGCCGCGTCGTCCCCGCCAATGCGGGGACGGTGAAGGCGACCGGTCTATCAGTGGGCGTGTGCTTTGCCGTCGTCGGCAGATTCGGCGTGCGCATGCGCGTTGCCGCCGCCGAAGAAGCGCGCGGCGCGCTTGCCCAGGCTATCTAAATAGGTGTAGGCGACTGGCACCACCACCAAGGTCAATAGCGTCGAGGTGATGACGCCGCCGATGACGGCGCGGCCCATGGGCGCCTGCGATTCGCCGCCGTCGCCCATGCCGATGGCCATTGGCAGCATGCCGAAGACCATCGCCAGGGTCGTCATCAGGATGGGGCGCAAGCGCACTTGCCCCGCTTCCATCAGCGCCTCGAACTGTCCCAGGCCCTCGCGCTGGCGCTGGTTGGTGAAGTCCACCAGCAAAATCGCATTCTTGGTGACCAGGCCCATCAGCATGATGAAGCCGATCACGGAGAAAATGTTCAGGGTGCTGCCCGTCATCAGGAGGGCCAGCAGCACGCCGATTAAGGAGAGCGGCAAGGACACCATGATGGCGATCGGCTGCAAAAAGCTGCCGAACTGCGACGCCAGCACCAGGTAGATGAAGATCACGGCAATGCCCAGCGCCATCATCGCGCCGCCCATGGTCTCGGCCATCTGCTGCGCATTGCCGGCCACGTCGAAGCGCACGCCCGGTGGCAGGTCGATGGATTTCATGGCCTTCTGCACGTCGGCGTCGACGTCGCCGGCAGGGCGGCCCTGCACGCCCGCATAGATGGCGACGCGGCGCTGCAAGGCCTGGCGTTTCAGCACCTGCGGGCTGGACGAGGGCACGAATTCGACCACCTGGCGCAGCGGAATCATGATCGGCTTGCCATTCGCGTCAAGCTTGCTCGATGCCAGCGACAGGTCGGCCAGGTCGGCCACTTTCTGGCGGCCCGATTTCGGCAGCTGCACGTTGACGTCATAGTTTTGCCCGTCGCTGGCTAACCAGTGGCTGACCGTGTCGCCCGCCACGAACGGGCGCAGGGCATTGCCGATCTGCTGCACCGACAATCCCAGGTCGCTGGCCAGTTCGTTGTTGATCTTCACCGTAGTCGACGGATTGGCGCCTTCCTGGCTGTATTCCATGTCGGCCAGGCCCTTGATGCTGCGCATCTTGTCCATCAGGCGGTGCGCCACCGCATCGAGCTTGCCTTCATCCGTGCCCAGGATGGCGATGAAGATGGGGCGGTTGCCGACCGACAGGGTGATGCCGGCAATCGGCGCCAGGCGTTCGCGGATCAGCTTTTCCAGTTCCTGTTGCGAGCGGCGCTTGTGCGTCTTGATGTCCGTCAGCTTCAGGTTTACTTCGGCCGCGTTGCGTCCATCGGGCGTGCCGATATTGGCCACCAGGCTGTCGATTTCGGGGAATTCCTTCAGCGCCGTTTCGATCTGGCGCACCTTGCTGTCCGTGTATTCGAGGCTGGAGCCGACGGGTGTCTTGAAGCGCAGGTTGACCCAACCCTGGTCCGTTTCCGGGAACATCTCGCCGCCGATCATGGGCACGAGCATCAGGCTCCCCGCGAACAGGGCGAAGGCGGTGGCCAGCGTGGTCTTGCGCCAGCGCAGGGCCACTTTCAGTACCTTGCCGTACCAGACGTGCAGGCGGTCGATGCCCGTCTCGATCCAGGCCATGAAGCGGCCCAGCCACGGCGCATACTTGAAGCGGTCCTTGACGGGGTCGCGCCAGACGGACGACAGCATGGGGTCGAGCGTGAAGCTGACGAACAGGGAGACGAGCACGGCGACGGCCACCGTGATGCCGAACTGCAGGAAAAAGCGGCCGATGATGCCGTCCATGAAGGCGACCGGCACGAACACGGCGACGATGGCGAACGTGGTGGCCATCACGGCCAGGCCGATTTCATTGGTGCCGTCGTTGGCCGCCTGGTAGTGGTTCTTGCCCATGCCCAGGTGGCGCACGATGTTTTCACGCACCACGATGGCGTCATCGATCAACAGGCCGATGCACAGGGACAGCGCCATCAGGGTCAGGAAATTCAGCGTGAAGCCAAAGGCCTTCATGGCGATGAAGCTGGCCAGCACGGAGATCGGCAGGGTCAAGCCCGTGATGATGGTCGAGCGCCACGAGTGCAGGAACAGGAAGACGATCACCATGGTCAGCACGGCGCCTTCGATGATGGTGCGCTTGACGTTATTGAGCTGGCTTTGCACGCGCTCCGATTCGTCGTCCAGCACGCGCAGTTTGATATCGGGCGGCAGGGTCTTTTGCAGGTCCGCCGCCACTTTCAGGATGCCGGTGCCCACTTCGACCACGTTGGCGTCCTGCACCTTGGTGATTTCCATGGTCACGGCTTGCTGGCCGTTCATGCGCGAAATCGACAATTCTTCCTGCTCGCCGTCGACCACGGTGGCCACCTGGTCCAGGTAGACGGGGCCGATGGCGCGGCGCGCGACGATGATCTTGCCGAATTCGCGCGCATCCTTGATCTTGCCTTCCACGCGCACCAGCTGCTCTGCCGCGCCATGGCTGATGGAGCCGGCCGGCAAATTGGTATTCGTCGCCTGGATGGCGCGGATGACTTCATCGACGCCGATGCCCTGGGCATTGAGTTCGATCGGCTTCATGCTGATGAGGATCTGGCGCGCGCGCAAGCCGCGCAGCTTGACTTGTCCCACGCCGGCCACGCCCTGGAAGCGCTTGCTGATGATCTGCTCCGTCATGGTCGACAGCGCGCGCAGGTCATGCCCGGTGGATGTGAGCACGATGGTGGCGATGGGGCGTTCGTTATCGCCTTCGGCGCGCGCGATGAACGGGTCCTTGGCTTCCTTCGGGAAGCGCGGGCGCACCAGGGCCACCTTGTCGCGCAAGTCCTGCATGGCCTTGTCCATGTTGGTCGACAGCTCGAATTCCAGGTACACGCCGGCGCGTCCTTCCCATGAGTTGGCGCGGATGGTCTTGATGCCGCTGACGGTGTTGACGGCGTCTTCGATGGGGCGCGTGATGTCGTTTTCCACGGCTTCCGGCGAGGCGCCCGGGTAGTTCACTTCAATGGCGGCGAACGGAAACTGCACGCTGGGCATGCTCTCCACGCCCAGGCCCCGGTAGGAGAAGATGCCCAGCACCACCAGCGCCACCATGACCATGGTGGCGAAGACGGGGTTTTGAATACTGACTTTGGTCATCCACATGGCTTAATCCTTCCGTGCCAGCACGGCCGCCGGTGTGGCGGGCGCGGTGGGGGAGGTGGCGGGCGCGGCGAAGGTCACGCTGTGGCCAGGTTTCACGCCATCGAGTTTGGCGATGATGACTTTGGCGCCCGGCACCAGGCCGGATGTGACTTGCGCATAGCCTTCATCCTCGTTGCGCAGTCCCAGTGTGATGGGCTGGGCGACGACCTTGTTGTTCACCAGCGCGTACACGACGGGGCCCTGCTTTTCATGGCGCACGGCCGTCAACGGCACCAGCGGCGCCACGGGTGAGCGCTCGGTGACGATGCTGCCCTTGGCGAACATGCCGCCGCGCAGGGCGCCATCGCCATTGTCGACGGCGATGTAGACCAGCATGGCGCGCGAGCCGCTCTCGGTGGTGGGGTTGATGCGCGTGACCTTGCCGGCGAAGTCGCGCGCGCCGAAGCCGTCGACCTTGAAATGCACGTCCTGCCCCAGTTTGATGCGGGGAATGTCCGCGCTGGGCACGGGCGCTTCCAGGGTCAGTTGCGCCAGGTTGACGATGGTGTAGACGGGCATGTCGGGCGAGACTTTTTCGCCGGCCTGCAGGTGGCGCTTGCTGACGATGCCGGCCATCGGTGCGCGGATCACCGTGTCGGCCAGCGCGATGCGGGCGATATCGAGCATGGCGGCGGCGGACTTGACGTTGGCGCGCGCCAGGTCGACCGAGTTTTGCGTCGTGTCGTAGGCCGTCTGCGAAATGTATTTTTGCTTGAGCAGGGCCTGGCTGTTCGCTTCATTCTTGGCCGCCATGGACAGGCGCGCCTGCGCTTCGTCGAGCATGGCTTGCTGCTGCGTCAGGCGGGCGCGCAGGTCGGCCGCGTCCAGGCGCACGAGGATTTGCCCGTTGGCCACTGGCTGGCCTTCCTGCAAGGTCGTTTCCTGGATCACGCCGGAGACCTTGGCCTTGATGGTGGCCTGGGTCACGGGCGCAAGCGAACCGGCCAGGGGCAGGCTGATGGTCAGCGCGCGCGCATCGATGGCGGCCACGTCGCCCTGCGCCAGTTCATGCACGGGCGTCTTTTCCTGTTCCTTCTTCTTGCTCGCTTGCTGTTCGGCAGCCTTGGCGGCCTGTTGCTTCGATTGCATCACCGTCCAGCCGCCGCCGGCCAGGCCCAGTACGACGAGGATCAGCACGGGGGTGCGCCAGCGCCGGCGGCGCGTGGCGGCAAGGGGAGAAGCGGGGGGCAGGGTCTCGTTTTTCATAGGTTTTTTTCAGGAGCGGCGCAGGGGCTCGGCGCCAGGTCTGGTACGGACCCGGCCTGTCGCTGGCCGGGAGGGAATTCGGGTAGCGCATCGCCGTGGCGGCCGCAGGCAGCACGCCTGCCGCTGCGGCCGTTCACGACGATGCGCATGTTGCCACTTTAGGAAGATTCAAGTCCGGCCGCCATCGCCATGCGACAGATTGCACAAAATCGGGGCTGGAATGCAAAAAACGGCGACCAAAGACACTGCCAGCCTGGATGGCGCGCACGTCACGATGCTTGCGCATCCTCAAGAAGCCGATTCGCCAGCGCGCAAGAATGGTTGGGATGGTTGCGCCACCGGACAGGCCATACGCCCGCCGGTTGCCGCGCGGCCGCGCCACGGGGGCCTGATGTCTGATCGGATTGTCGGGACCGCGCCGTCGCCGGGGCGCCTGCTTGCCGCTGCCGAACCACAGGCCGGGCCGGCTGGCAAGGCACTGGACTTGCTGTCCATCATCGTTGCCGCCGTCGAACAGGCACCTGGCCTGGCCGTGCGCGGCATCGACCGCGACGGCATCGTGCGCTACTGGAGCTTGGGTGCGGCGCGCCTGTACGGCGTGGCGGCCGAGCTGGTGCTGGGCCAGCCGTGGGTCAGGGTGGCCGCTTCGCTGCCCGAGGCCGCCAGCCTGGCCGAGGAGGGGGCAGGCGAACTGGCTGCCGTATGGGAGAGCGGCAAGGCGCGCAGCACACGCCTGTGGAAGCTGGGTGCCGACGGGGCCGCGCCGCGCTGCATCTGTTCCACCGTGTTTCCCGTCATCGAGTCCGGCCGTGTGCGGCAAGTGGTGTGCATCGATGTCGACATCACGGCCAGCGGCCAGGATGGCGCCGCGCAGGGCGCCTTGCTGTTGATGGGCGACAATTTTCGCCAGCTGTACGACAAGTCCGCCGACGCCATCGTCTTGCTGCGCGACGAGTACATCGCCGAAGCCAATCCCGCCGCCATTGCCCTGTTTCAATGTGAAGACCGGCCACGGCTGCTGGGGCGCCGCCTCAGCGACTTTTCGCCGCTGCGCCAGCCCGATGGCGCCTTGTCGTCGTTGCGCGGCACGCAGCTGGCGGCGCAGGCCCACGCCGACGGCAACTGCCGCTACGACTGGCGTTATCAGACGTGCGCGGGCCAGCTGTTCTGGGGCGAAGTGCTGCTCACTTCCGTCACGCTCGACCATACCTATCTGTTTTACGCCGTGATCCGCGATATTTCCTCGCGCAAACTGGCCGAGCGGGACCTGTACCTGTCGATACAGGTCATCGAGCATGCCAGTGTGGCCATCGTGGTGATGGACCCGCAGCAGCGCGTCGTCAGCATGAATCCCGCGTACAGCGAAATCAGCGGCTACAGCCTGGACGACATGCTGGGCAAGCCTTTCGTCCAGCACGGCGTGGAGCCGGACGCGCCGGCGTTTTTCGAGCACGTGTGGGACGAAGTCGAGGCCAACGGCTATTGGCAAGGCGATATCGCGGGCCAGCGCAAGGCGGGCGGGCGCTACCCGGCCTGGCTGTCGCTGACGGCCATCCGCGACAGCCAGGGGCAGTTGAGCAATTATCTGGCCATCCTCAGCGATATCAGTGAGCGCAAGAAAAACGAGGAGCACACGCGCCACCTGGCCGAGCACGATTTCCTGACCGACCTGCCGAACCGGGTGCTGCTGCTGGACCGGCTGTCGCTGGCGCTAGCGGCCGCGCGGCGCAAGCGCAGCATGCTGGCCATCCTGTACCTGGACCTCGACCACTTCAAGCACATCAATGACAGCATGGGCCACCACGTGGGCGATTTGCTGCTCAAGGAAGTGGCGCGGCGCCTGGTGCGCTGCGTGCGCGGCGTCGATACCGTCAGCCGGCATGGCGGCGACGAGTTCGTCATCATCCTGGCCGAGGTGGGCGGCATCGACCAGGTGGCCCATGTCGCGTCCAGCCTGCTGCATGCGGTCACGCAGCCCTATCAGCTGGGCGAATACGAACTGCAGGTATCGACCTCGATCGGCGTGGCCATCTTCCCCAGCGATGGCGACAGCATCGACACCCTCGTGCACAACGCCGATATCGCCATGTACCATGCCAAGGAAAGCGGGCGTAACAATTTCCAGTTTTTCAATGCCGAGATGAATGCGCAAATCGTCGAGCGGGCCAGCCTGGAGCAGGGCTTGCGCGCCGCGCTGGGCCGCGATGAGTTCGTGCTGGAGTTCCAGCCCGCGCTCGATGTTGCCAGTGGGAAAATCGTCGGCGCCGAAGCGCTGTTGCGCTGGCGCCACCCGCAACTGGGCGTGCTGCCGCCCGAGCGCTTCATCGCCGTGGCCGAGGAGTGCGGCTTGATGGTGTCGATTGGCAACTGGGTGCTACAGCAAGCTTGCCGGCGCGCGCGCGCCTGGCACGATGCGGGCCAGGCCTGGCGCGTGGCCGTGAACCTGTCGCCGGCGCAATGCCTGCACAATAATTTATTGCTCAGCGTGCAAGAGGCGCTGGCCGGGTCGGGTTTGCCTGCCGGTAGCCTGGAGCTGGAAGTGACGGAGTCCTTGCTGATGAAGGGCGGCGCGCGCCTGGCCGGGGTGCTGGCGCAGCTGCGCGCGCTGGGCGCCAGGCTGGCCATCGACGATTTCGGCACCGGCTATTCGCGCCTGGCCAATCTGCGCCACTACCCGGTGGATAAACTCAAGATCGACCCGTCCTTCCTGCCCGCTGCGGCGGACGGCGCGGCCGGCGAATCCGACACGGCCGTCGCTGCCACCATCATCGCCATGGCGCGCGAGCTGCAATTGACGGTGATTGCCGAAGGCGTGGAAACGGCGCAGCAGCTGGCCTATCTGCGGGGGCAGGGCTGCCAGCAATACCAGGGGCGCTATGCCAGCGCGCAAGTCGCGGGCAGTGTACTGGCGAAGTTATTGAACTAGTCAATGTTTCCCAGCAGCTTGATGCGCGCCAGCACCTGGCCATGGTCGGAGGCGTGTGGTAAGCCCAGCAGCAAATGGTCGTTGAGATAAGTTACTTCCTGCAGCACGCCGATGGCGCGCGGCGAGGCGGCGTGGAAATGCTCGGACACGAGGATGTGGTCGATCGTCATGTAGGCGCTGTCGTGGATATTCGTGTAGCCCGCGTGGCGCGCCGCATCCTGGCGCAGGGCGATGGCGTTGGCGTCGTACAGGCGTTCTCGCATTTCCATGCCTGGTTCGCACGGCGCGCCCGCCCCCATGACGATGGACGTGGTGACGGCATTGGCGATGTCGTTGAAGTCACCGAGCACGATGCGGGGACGGTTGCTGTGGCCCAGTTCGCTTGCCAGCACGCGCAGGGCCACCGCTTCCGCGCCGCGCCGCTGCAGCGAGCGCAGGTTGGCCAGTGCGTAGGCGATGGCATCGCTGCCGTCGCCATGGCGGTAGTCGGGCCGGCGCGATTTCAAGTGCACCACGATCACGTCGGTGAGTTGTCCACCCGGCAAGATGACCTGCACGTGGAGGGGGGCGCGGGCGAAGCGGCAGACATTGTCATCGGCGGACACGCTCACGCCGGCCGGAAAATTCACCCAGGCAACGCCGGCGCCGGCCAGCGGCAGGCGCGACACCAGCGCCACCGTGGGCAGCATGCGTCCGGCGGCGTCCATCGCATCGTGGCCGGCCAGGGCGGCTGCGCGGTAATGGCGCGTGCGCGACAGCACGTCGCGCAGGGCCGCTTGCGAGAAAATTTCCTGGAAACCGATCACATCGGCGTCGAGCAAGTCGATTTGCCGCGCCGTCCATTCCGCCTTGGCTTCGTATTGCGCCGGGCTCAATGGGTCCAGGTTGTCATACAATTTCGCCCCGGCGGGGGCAAGGTTGCAGACATTGAATGTGGCAAAGCGGATTTCTTGCTGCATAATTAGCACTCCTCACTGAACGATCAGCGTATCACGCATGGCTAAAAAAGAGCATATTTCCGAAACCCAGGCGACGCAGCTGCTGCGCAAGCATCACGTTTCCTTCGATGAACACCCCTATCCCTACGAGGAGCACGGCGGCACCAGCGTCTCGGCCCGCGAGCTGGGAGTGCCCGAACATGCGGTGATCAAGACCCTGGTGATGCAGGACGAGGCGGCCAAGCCGCTGATCGTGCTCATGCATGGCGATTGCAAGGTGTCGACCAAGAACCTGGCGCGCGCCATCGGCTGCAAGTCCGTCGAGCCGTGCAAGCCCGAAGTGGCGCAGCGCCATTCCGGCTACATGATCGGCGGCACCTCGCCGTTCGGCACCAAAAAAGCGCTGCCCGTGTACGTGGAGCAATCCATCCTGGCACTCGAACGCATCTATATCAATGGCGGGCGGCGCGGTTTTCTCGTCTCGCTGGCGCCGCAGGTACTCATGGATGTGCTCAATGCCAGGCCGGTGCAGTGCGCGCTGCAGGATTAAGGAAATCGTCCAAAGCCTGTTGCGGGGCATGGAGCATGGTGTATATTCTGCTGCGCCAGCCTCGACGCTGGTGTAATAAACATAATAAAGGGAAGAAATGAATCCAGTAATCACAACCGTGGCAATGACAGTGGCCGCTTACTTGCTCGGCTCGATATCGTTTGCCGTGGTGATGAGCAAGGTCTACGGCATTGCCGATCCGCGCACCTATGGCTCGAAAAACCCGGGCGCCACCAACGTGCTGCGCAGCGGCAACAAGGGCGCGGCCATCATGACCCTGCTGGGCGATGGCGCCAAGGGCTGGCTGGCCGTGTTCCTGGCCGACCATTTTGCCAGCGCGCTGGGCGTGGGCGACACGGCCGTGGCGCTGGTGGCCATCGCCGTCTTCCTCGGCCATCTGTGGCCCGTGTTCTTCCGCTTCGTCGGCGGCAAGGGCGTGGCCACGGCCCTCGGTGTGTTGTTGGGGATTAATCCCTGGCTGGGTCTGGCGACCCTGGCCACCTGGCTGATCATCGCCTACGCGTTTCGCTATTCCTCGCTGGCGGCCCTGGTGGCGGCCCTGTTCGCGCCGTTTTACTATGGCTTGCTGTTCGGCGTCGATCCCATCTTGCTGGCCGTCATCGTCATGAGCGTGCTGCTGGCTTACCGCCACAGCCAGAACATCGCCAACTTGCTCTCTGGCAAGGAAAGCAAGATCGGCGGCAAGAAGGATGCGGCCAAGGCCGCTGGCAAGAAGAAGTAAGCGCTTGATTTCCCGCGGCCCGCACGCATATGCTGTGCTTGCGGCGCCGCGCGGTGCGGCCGCCACCGACTCGCGCAAAGGCTGCCCACCATGAGTTCCACTCCCGCCACAACCACACCCACTCCCATCCGTATCGACTTTGTTTCCGACGTGTCCTGCCCCTGGTGCGTGATCGGCCTGAAATCGCTGGAGCAAGCCTTGGACAAGCTGGACGGTAGCGTCCAGGCCGAGATCCACTTCCAGCCCTTCGAGCTGAACGCCAATATGCCGGCCGAAGGCGAGGATATCGGTGAACACATCGCCCGCAAATACGGTTCCACCCCGGAGCAGATGGCGCAGTCGCGCGAAGCGATCCGCGCGCGCGGCGAGCAGCTGGGCTTTACCTTCGCCATGGACAAGCGCGGCCGCATCTACAACACGTTTGATGCGCACCGGCTGCTGCACTGGGCCGGGATCGAAGGGCGCCAGAAGGCACTCAAGATGGCGCTGTTCGATGCGTATTTCACGCAGGGCCAGAACCCGTCCTCGCACGAGGTGCTGCTGGCCGTGGCCGGCAAGGTGGGCCTCGATACCGCGAAAGCGGCCGAGGTGCTGGCCTCCGATGCCTATGCGGACGAGGTGCGCGCGCAGGAGCAGTTCTACCAGCAGAACGGCATCAACTCGGTGCCTGCCGTCATCATCAACGAGCGCCACCTGATTTCCGGCGGCCAACCGCCCGACGTGTTTGAGCAAGCCTTGCGCCAGATCATCAGCGGCGGCTGAGCGGGGCGCCAATGGCGCGCGCCATGGCGGACTTTTTGCGCTACACTCGGCGCAGAGGGAGGATAGTCAAATGCCAACAGCCAGCTGGAATGGCGCCGTCATTGCGCAAGCCACCGATGCGCAGGTGCAAGTCGTTGAAAACAATATATATTTTCCTTTGTCCAAGGTGACGCAGGAGTACCTGCGTCCCAGCAGCCACACCAGCATCTGCCCGTGGAAGGGCACGGCCAGCTATTACGACCTCGTCGTCGATGGCCAGACAAATGCCAACGCCGCCTGGTATTACCCCCAGCCCAAGGATGCCGCCAAGCAAATTGCCGGCCACGTCGCCTTCTGGCGCGGCGTGAGCGTCGAGCGCTGACCTGACGCCCCCTATTTCCTGACCAAGAAAGCAGACGATGGATTTACGCCTCGCCGTGTACCAACTCGCCTCGGCCCATGCGCTCGATGCCCAACAAACCCGGCAATTGCAGGAAGTGGCCGGCTTCCAGCGCGAACCGGCGCGCCTGGCCTACTGGCTGCCGCGCGGCGTGGCCGTGCTGGGCGCCGCGCTGCTGGGCATGGGCCTGATTTTCTGGGTCGCCGCCAACTGGGAAGAGCTGGGCCGCATGGGCCGTTTTGCCCTGTTGCAAGGCGTGTTGGCCGCCGCCTGCGTGGGCGCCTTCGCCGTGCCCAAGGCGAGAGTCCCTTTGTTGCTGCTGGCCTTGCTGGCCATCGGCGGCCTGTTCGCGTATTTCGGCCAGACGTATCAGACGGGCGCCGATCCGTGGCAGCTGTTCGCCGTGTGGGCCGCGCTGGCCTTGCCCCTGTGCCTGGTGGCGCGCAGCGATGTGCTGTGGACGCCGTGGATGCTGATTTTCTCAACGGCCGCCGCCTTGTGGATGCAGGCGCATGCGCACCACAGCTGGCGCATCAACTCGGCCGACTTGTCCATTTTCGTCAGCGGCTGGCTGGCCGTGCTGCTGGCCTGTGCGTTTGTTTCGCCCCTGCTGGCGCGCTGGACGGGCGCGGGCAGCTGGGCCTTGCGCCTGGGCCTGGTACTCGCCACCCTCCTTATCACGGGCACAGCCGTCAGCGCCCTGTTCGGCAGCGAAGTCGAGTCGCCGTATTGGGCCGGTCTCGCTTTGCTGGCCGTCGCCGGCGTCCTGCTGGCCACGCGCCGCTACTTTGACGTGTTCGGTCTGAGCGCCGTCGCGCTGGGCCTGAACACCCTGCTGGTGTGGGGGCTGGGATACGTGCTGTTCAATGGCGGTGGCAATGGCGATGGCATCGGCAGGCTGGTGATGCTGGGCTTGTTCGCGGCCGTGTTGCTGGCGCTCACCGTTCAAGGCATTTTGTGGCGCACGCGCCAGGAGGCGGCATGAGCAATATGAACAGTCAGCGAGCCGATGCGCTCGCCACCCTGATCGACGACGCCACGCGCGCCGGCCTGTTGCCGTCGGGTACCAGCCGTCCCGTGCAGGATGTCCGGCCGTGGCCGCTGGTGCTGATGACGGCCTTCGGCGCCTGGCTGGCCGCCATCCCTCTGGTCCTGGCGCTGGGCGCGGGCCTGGAAAGCGTGGTGCGCCACGGTCCCGGCGCGTATATCGTGGCCGCCATCGTGCTGGTGGTGTCCGTGCTGCTGATCCGCATGCGCGGCGTGGCGCTGTTTGTCGAGCAGCTGGCCGTGCCCTGCCTGCTGGTGGGCGGCAGCTTGCTCGGCTATGCCCTGTTCCGCGATTGTTCCACGCAGACGGCATCGCTGCTGCTGTGCCTGGCATGCCTGGTGGTGGCCGCCGCCTTGCCGCGCGACTGGCTGCGCGTGCTGCTGGGACTGGTCGCCTGCGGCTTGCTGGGGCTGGGCATCATCGATAGCACGCGCGACTGGATTTTCGAGAACGATCCCACGCAACTGTATCTGGCCTGGATGCTGGCCCTGGCCATCTGGCTGGGTGCGCACTGGCTGCAGAAGCAAGCCTTCAACGATGGCCGCGGTGCGCCCGTCGCCGCCTTCCTGGAATCGCTGTCGACGGGGTGGGTCCTGGCCATCTTGCTGGGCCTGGTCTTCTGGTCCGGCATGACCTTCATGCTGGGCGGTGCACTGGGCGGTGGTGTTGCCGGCGACGTGGCGCGCGAAGTCACCCGGCACCAGGCAAGCGCCTGGTATGCGCAGGCCTTGAACGGCGTCTCGCTCGTGCTGGCCATGGCGGCCGCTGCCTGGACGGGATGGCGCTGGCCGGCGCTGCGCCAGTTGCCCGCCATCGGCGTGGCGCTGGTGCTGATCGTGCTGGCGTGGTTCATGCCGGCGCTGGGCCCCGTGCTGCTGATCCTCGCGTATTGCGTGACGAGCGGGCGCACGCGCGTGGCCGTGGCGGCCGCGCTGGCGGCGGCGTGGATCATCGGCAGCTTTTATTACCAGCTGGCCTGGCCGCTGGCCAGCAAGGCGGCGCTGCTGGCCGTGGCCGGCGCCGTACTGTGCGCCCTGTCGTGGCTGGCCACGCGCGGCGCCGTGCTGCACCTGGTGGAAAGCAAACCATCGGGCGTGGCTACCCAGAGCCGCAATGTCCGTTTCGGCGTGCTGGGGGGCTTGCTGCTGGTGCTGCTGGTCGCCAATGGCGGCATCTGGCAGAAAGAGCAGCTGATCGCCAAGGGGCAAGCCATCTTCGTGGCGCTGGAGCCCGTCGATCCCCGCTCGCTGATGCAGGGCGACTACATGCGCCTCAATTTCGTCAACCTCGGTGTCCTCAGCACTGTGGCCAGCGTGGACAGGGCGCCCGGCCGGCCCCTCGTGGTGGCCAGGCGCGATGCGCGCGGCGTGGCCGAACTGCTGCGTCCGTACACCAAAGAGGCGCTGGCGCCCGGCGAATTCCTGCTCGAGCTGACGCCGAAGGATGGCAACTGGGTGCTGGTCAGCGATGCCTGGTTCTTCAAGGAAGGCGAGGCGGCGCGCTGGGAAAAGGCCCGCTATGGCGAGTTCCGCGTGCTGCCCGATGGTCGCGCCTTGTTGGTGGGCATGCGTGGCCCGCAGCTGGAAAAGCTGTAGCCGCTGTAGTGTAAAAGCACGCCCGGGCGAGCATCCTGTAAAATTGCCCGATGGATAATATTACGCATTCGGTCATCGGCCTCGGGGTCGGTGAACTGCTACACCGCAGCCTGCCGCCCGAGCCGCAAGCCCCTGCCCAGCGCACCCGGCGTGCGCTGTTTCTGTTTACGGCCTGGTTTGCCAGCAACGCGCCCGACCTGGACCTGGTGCTGACCAAGCTGCTGCCGCGCCCGTTCGGCTATATGCTGCACCACCGTGGCCACACGCACACCTTGCTGCTGGCCTTGCCGCAGGCGCTGCTGTTGCTGGCCTTGCTGTGGCTGCTGTGGCCCGGCGCGCGCCGGCTGCTCAAGGAGAGCGTGCCCGCCAGAGTGGGCCTGGCGGCCTGTCTGCTGCTGGGATTTTGCTTGCACATGGGCATGGATTTCCTCAATTCCTATGGCTTGCACCCGTTTTACCCGTTCGACAGCCGCTGGCTGTATGGCGACATGGTCTTCATTGTCGAACCCATGTTCTGGGTGCTGCTGGGCGTGCCCGTGATCATGTCCTTGCACTACGGCATCGTCAAAAGCGTGCTGCTGGCCGCCTTGGCGGCAGCCCTGTGTTTCTTCACCTATAAATCCTACTTGGCGCCTGCCTCGCTGGCTGTCTTGCTGGGGCTGGGCGTGGTGCTGGCCGTGCTGCAAGGGCGGGCCGGCGAGCGGGGACGCGGAGCGCTGCTGCTGGCCTTCGCGCTGGCCGCCACTTTTATTGGCACGCAGGGCGTGGCCTCGGCCATCGGCCGCACGCGCATCGAGGCGGCCCTGCAGCGCCTGGACCCCGGCACGCGCGTGTGGGATGTGGCGATGACGGCGTTCCCCAGCAATCCCCTGTGCTGGATTTACGTTTCGCTCGACAGCAAGACGGACGTCTACACCTTGCGGCGCGGCACCCTGAGCCTGCTGCCCGAATCGCTGGTGCCCGCAGCCTGCCCGGCCGGGCTGGCCGAAACGGGCAAGCAAGGGCAGCAACTGGCGCCCGGCATCACCGTCTCCGCGCAGGCGGTGGGCAGCCTGGCCGCCTTGCGCACCTTGCAGGCGGATAATTGCTATGTCGACGCCTGGTTCCGCTTTGCCCGCATGCCCAGGTTGCATGCGGACAAGCTGACGGACGTGCGTTTCAATCCCGGCATGTTGCCCAATTTTACGACCGTGGAACTGGCGCAGTTCCGCAGCCGCCCTTGTCCCGCCTACGTGCCTGGCTGGGACCGCCCCCGTGCCGACATGCTGGCGCCGCCGAAATAGAGAACGGATGTGTTGCTCTTAGGCAAAAAATATCGCGTGTGGGCCTGCTTCGCCGTGGCCCAGCATGCGACACTGGCAATTCAGCAAGAATGATATTTAGTTAGGACTATTTTGGAAGAGCAACACGCCTTACCGTATTTGCGGGAAACCCTGCTGTTTCTCGCCTTGGCCGGGATTTTTATTCCGCTATTGCAACGCCTGAAAGTCAACCAGGTGCTCGGCTTCCTGGCTGTCGGCGCCCTGTTCGGCCCGTTCGGCTTCGGCCTGTGGGCCGGTGACTACACGTGGCTGACGTATTTTTCGTTCGTGCGTGCCGAGCAAGTCAGCGGCCTGGCCGAGCTGGGCGTGATGTTTTTGATGTTCATGATCGGCCTGGAACTGTCGACGGAACGGCTGTGGGCGCTGCGGCGCTGGGTATTCGGCGCGGGCGTGGGACAGGTGGCGGTCAGCGCTTGCCTGATCGGCGGCGTGGCGTATTACTTCGGCCTGTCGCTGGAAGCGTCCATCGTGCTGGGCCTGGTCCTGTCGCTGTCGTCCACGGCCGTGGTGATGCAGTTGCTGACCGACCAGCGCTCCCTGCAGACGCCGGCCGGCCAGGCGGGCTTTTCCATTTTGATGTTCCAGGATTTGATGGTGGTGCCGCTGTTCATCCTGATCGACGTGTTCGCCAGCGGGCGCAGCGACGACCTGGCGTATCTGCTCAGCTTTGCGGCCGTGAAATCGGCGGGCGCCATCCTGCTGATCTATCTGCTGGGGCGCCGCGTGATTCGCCCCCTGTTCCAGTTTTTCGTCAAGAAACGCCAGCCGGACGTGTTCATGGCCCTGACCCTGCTCAGCACCCTGGGCATCGCGAGCCTGACGTATCTGGCGGGCCTGTCGATGGCGCTGGGCGCCCTGCTGGCCGGCTTGCTGCTGGCGGAGACGGAATTTCGCCACGAAGTGGAAGTGACGATAGAGCCCTTCAAGGGCTTGCTGATGGGCTTGTTCTTCATGTCCGTGGGCATGCAGATCGACGTGCGTGAAATCCTCAAGTCACCGATTCTGATTCCCTTGGCCGTGCTGAGCCTGTTTGCGCTGAAAACCCTGGTCATCAGCGTGATTTTTCGCATCGGCGGCTTTCACTGGGGGCGCGCCGTGGAAACGGGCGTGCTGCTGGGGCAGGGCGGCGAGTTCGCCTTCATCGTCGTCGCGTATGCGCTGGGCACGAAGCTGATCGGTCCGCAGGTGGCGCAATTCGTCATGCTGGTGGTGGGCCTGAGCCTGTTTGCCACGCCCGCGCTGGCCAAGGCGGCGCGCGCTTTCGGCAACTGGTGGGAACGGCGCCACCACCATCAGCTGGCCGACCTGTCGCGCGGCGCGCTGCCGCCGCAGGGCAGCACCGTCATCATCGCCGGTTTCGGCCGCGTGGGGCAGTTGCTGGCCAAGGTGCTGACGGAACAGGATATCGCCTATGTGGCGATTGAAAATGATGCGCGCCTGGTGACGACCCTGCATCCGCGCGGTTTCCCCGTGTATTTCGGCGATGCCTCGCGCGCGGAACTGTTGCAAAAAGTCAATGCAGACCGGGCTGCCGCCGTGGTGCTGACCATGGACCATGCGGCCTCCGTGTTGCATGCCGTGAAGTCGATCCGCCGCGAATATCCGCAGCTGCCCGTGTATGCGCGCGCCCGCGACGAGGCGCATGCGGTGGCCCTGATGCAGGCGGGCGCCACCCTGGTTGTGCCCGAGGCGCTGGAGTCGGCGCTGCAGCTGACGGCCACCGTGCTGCACACGGTGGGCCTGTCGGAAGCGCGCACGACGGACATCGTGCAAGCCGAGCGCGACCGACGTAATGCCGTGCTGCTGGCGAAAAAATTGTCGTAGTGCTGTCGTAGTGAAACCTGTAGCGCAACCGTGCGTGTCGCCGTGCTTTGTAAATTATCTATACAATAATAGTATATGAGCACACTACCCACATGAAAGCCGCGACGAAGAGCGGCGCGGCACCCTTGACGCCGCAGCAATTGGCGGCGCAGGAAACGCAGCAAAAATTTGGCAAGCCCGAGCGGGGCTGGCGCGAGCAGGTGTACACCGTCATTTTCGAGGCGGAAACGCGCACGGGCCGCGCCTTCGACCTGTTGCTGATCGCCGCCATCCTGATCAGCGTGACGGTGGTCGTGCTCAGCAGCGTCGCCTCCGTGGCCGAGCGCTATGGCACCTGGCTGACGGCGCTGGAATGGTTTTTCACCATTTTATTTACCATCGAATATTTTGCCCGCCTGTCCTGCCTGCAGCATCCGGTGCGCTACGCCAAGAGTTTTTTCGGCGTGATCGACTTGCTGGCCATCGTGCCGACCTACATCGGCTTGCTGTTGCCGGGCGCGCATGTGCTGATCGACGTGCGTATTTTGCGCCTGCTGCGCATGTTTCGTATCCTCAAGCTCACGTCCTATGTGCATGAATACACGGTGCTGGGGCGGGCCTTGCTGGCCAGCCGGCGCAAGATCCTCATTTTCTTGTCTTTTGTCATGATGGTGGTCTTTCTGTTGGGTACTGTGATGTATGTCGTGGAAGGGCCGGATCACGGTTACAGCAGCATCCCCACGTCGATATACTGGGCCATCAGCACCATGACCACGGTGGGTTTCGGCGATATCACGCCACGCACCGACGTCGGGCGCACCATCGCTTCGCTGATGATGCTGCTCGGCTGGGGCATCCTGGCAGTGCCTACCGGCATTATCAGTGCCGAAATGACGGTACAGCGCAGTTCCAAGCTGGTCACCACGCGTACCTGTCCCACGTGCCTGAAAGAAGGGCTCGATGACGATGCCAGTTTCTGCAAGAGTTGCGGCGTCAAGCTGCCGCCGCTGGTACTCGATTGAGCGCCCGCCATTAAGCGTATTTTTTCATACTGAACTTACATAAATAAAGGCAAACATGATTCCAGTTCGCCTGATCGCGACGGGCAAAGCCGTGCCCTCGCACAGCGTCACCTCCGCCAGCCTGGACCTGAAATTGGGCCATCCGGCTGGCTACACCCTGCGCAAGAGCGGCGTGCTGTCGCGCTTTGTCGCCGCGCCCGATGAATCGCAAAGCCAGCTGGGCGCCGCCGCCCTGCTCGACGCGCTGAAGAACGCCAGCCTGCGTCCGGCCGATATCGATCTGCTGATCTGCGCCTGCGGCGTGCCCGAGCAGGCTTTGCCGAACACGGCCTGCTTCGTTGCCGAACATGCGGGCTTGCCGCCCGGCACGCAAAGCTTCGACGTCAATGCCAGCTGCCTCAGTTTCATGGCTGCCTTCCGCGTGGCCGCGTCCATGCTGGCCGGTGGCGCCTACCGGCGCATCGCCATCGTCTCGTCCGATCTCGCCTCGCGCGGGGTCGACTGGAGCGAGCCGGAAGCGTCGATGATCTTTGGCGACGGCGCCGCTGCCGTCATCGTCGAGCGAGGTGACGGCAGCGCCGGCATCCGCGCCTACAAGATGGGCACGTATCCGGAAGGGCGGCGCTACTGCGAAATTCGCGGCGGCGGTACCGAGCGCAATCCGCGCAACGGCTGCGAACCGGGCGATTACCTGTTCCGCATGGATGGCAAGGCCGTATTCCGCCTGGCCGTCAAGGTGATGCCGGATTTTCTCGCGGAACTCATGCAGGAATCGGGCGCTGGCCTGGAGAAAGTCGATGTGGTCGTGCCGCACCAGGCCAGCCCGCTGGGGCTCGCGCATGCGGCGCGCATCCTCGACGTTCCCGATGCTAAAATCATCAAGATCTTTGAAACGCACGGCAACCAGGTGGCTGCCTCCTTGCCCACCGCCCTGCACGAGGCGGTGATGACGGGGCGGGCCGTGGCCGGCCAGCGTTTGCTGATGATGGGCACGGCCGCAGGCCTGACCATCGGCGGCATGATTCTTGATCTGTGAAGGTGGTGCGATGAGGCGGATACTGGTCACGGGAGCGACGGGCGGCTTGGGGCGCAATGCCGTGCGCACCCTGCTGGCGCAGGGCGTGGAAGTGCGCGCCACGGGCCGCAACCCCGCTGTCGGCCGTGAATTGGAGCGCATGGGCGCGCAATTCGTCGCGCTCGACCTGGCGCAAGCCTCGCCGCGCCAGGTCGATGAGCTGGTGCGCGGCATGGACACCGTCTGGCACTGCGCCGCGCTGTCCTCGCCATGGGGCGCCGAGCGCGACTTCATCGCCGCCAACGTCACGGCCACGGGCCAGTTGCTGCGTGCGGCCGCCAGCCTGCACGTGGCGCGCTTCGTGCACATCTCCACGCCGGCCATGTATTTCGATTACCGCAACCGCTACGAGGTGCCGGAAACCTTCCGCCCCGATGCTTTCGTCAACGCCTATGCGCGTTCCAAGGCGATGGCGGAAAAGCTGGTGCAGGAGTCGGTCGACCGCCATCGCGGCATGACGTGCGTGATCCTGCGCCCGCGCGCCATCTTCGGCCCATACGACCAGGTACTGATCCCGCGCCTGGCGCGCGTGCTGCAGGAGCGCGGCGGCAAGCTGCCGCTGCCCAGGGGCGGCGCGGTCAGCATCGACGTCACCTATGTCGACAACGTCGTGCACGCGATGTGGCTGGCCACCGTGCACAAGACCATCGCTTCGGGCGCTGCCTTCAACATCACGAATGGCGAACCGGCGCGCCTGTGCGACATTTTGCGCACGCTGTTTTGCGAGCACCTGCAGCAGCCGTTCCAGATCGTCAGCGTGCCCTACCGCGTGCTGGCGCTGGTCGCACGCCTGATGCAGTTCGCTTCGCGTTTTACGGGGCGCGAGCCATCCTTGACGCCCTACAGCATCGGCGCGCTCAGTTTCGACATGACGCTCGATAACGCCAAGGCGCGCAAGGTACTCGGCTACCGACCCATCGTCAGCCTGCAGGAAGGCATCGCCCTGACGGCGCAGTGGATGCGCCAGGAAGCGGCGGCGCACAAGGTGTGCAAGGAGCGCAATGGCTAGCATTACCGCGTTTCGCGTCGGCCATTGCACCCATCCGTCCTGCATGGTCTTGAAAGGCAGCGGGCTGGCCAGCCGCTGCTTCCCCTCGCGCGCCTACCTGATCGAGACGCGCGCGGGCCTGTACCTGTGGGACACCGGCTACGCCGAACACTTCCGCGCCGCCACGTCGAAAGGCGTGTACCGCCTGTACGCGTGGGTGACGCCGATTTCGTTTGACGAAAATGAATCGCTGCGGGGCCAGCTGCGCGCGCATGGCGTATCGCCCGGCGATATCCACACCTTGCTGCTGTCGCACTTCCACGCCGACCATATCGCCGGCCTGCGCGACTTTCCCGGCGCGCGGCTGATGGCCTCCCAAACCGGCTGGGATGCCGTGCGGGGATTATCCGGCGTGGCCGCCGTGCGCCAGGCCTTCGTGCCCGAGCTGCTGCCGCCCGATATTGCGGATCGATTGAGCTTTGTCGAAAGCGTGCCCGAGACGGCCTTGCCGGCGGCCCTGCTGCCATTCACGCACGGGCGCGACGTCAGCGGCACGGGCGAGATTTACATCGTCGACTTGCCTGGCCACGCGATCGGCCATCTGGGCGCCTTCGTGCTGCAGGAGGGCGGCTGGACCTTGCTGGCGTCGGACGCGGCCTGGGTGCCGGAAAGTTTCCAGCAGCTGCGCGGGCCGTCCGAATTGTCGTTTCTTATCCAGCACAAGCGCGCGCCGTACTACGCCACCCTGAACCGGCTGCACCAGCTGCACCAGTCGGGCAATGCGCAGATCCGCATCACGCACGAAGACACCAACGATTATTTGCCGGTGGCGGGCCGCCCGTGAAGCGTATTGTTTGGTTATTGCTGTCGTACTGGCGCACGCGCCGCCTGCGTTTTACACACCGCGCGCAGCTGGACGTCTACCAGCAGGAGCAACTGGCGCGTTTCATCGATGTGCTGTGCGCGCGCAGCCGCTATTTCGCCCCCTATCGCGCGCTGCCTCTGGCGCAGTGGCCCACGATGAACAAGGCGCTGATGCTCGAGCATTTCGACGCCATGAACACGGAAGGCGTCACCTTGGCGCAGGCGATGGACGCGGCCATGGCGGCCGAACATAGCCGCGACTTCACGCCCGCCGTGGGCGACATCACCGTGGGCCTGTCGTCGGGCACCTCGTCGCGGCGCGCCGTGTTTACCGTCAGCCCCCGCGAAAAGGCCCAATGGGCAGGCGTGATGCTGGCCAAGGCGCTGCCCGACGGCCTGTTTTCCGGCGAACGGGTCGCCCTGTTCCTGCGCGCGAACAGCAATTTGTACACGGCCGTGCGCTCGCCGTGGCTCACGTTTGCTTTCTACGATCTGTTCGAACCGTTCGACAGCCTGTGCGCGCAGCTGGCGCGCTATCAACCTTCCGTGATCGTTGCGCCGGCCCAGGTGCTGCGCCAGCTGGCCTTGCGCGTCATCGATGGCAGCCTGGCGCTGGCGCCGAAAAAAGTCATCTCGGTGGCCGAAGTGCTCGAAGCGCAAGACCGCGTGCTGATCGTGCAGGCGTTCGGCGCCGTGCATGAAATCTACCAGGCCACCGAGGGTTTTCTCGCCAGTAGCTGCGAGCACGGCGTGCTGCACCTGAACGAAGAATATGTGCACATCGAGCCGCAATGGCTCGACACTGAAGAACGTCGTTTTGTGCCCGTGATTACGGACTTTACGCGCATCACGCAGCCCATCGTGCGCTACCGCCTCGACGATATTTTGATCGCGCGTGCCACGCCATGTCCGTGCGGCCGCGCCACGCGCGCCATCGATGGCATCGAAGGGCGCTGCGACGACATGTTGCTGCTGCCATCGGCGCGCGGCGGCGCCCCCGTCGCCGTGTTTGCCGACGTGCTGACGCGGGCCTTCGCGCAAGCCTTGCCGCCGGATGCCGACTACCGCCTGGTGCAGCAGGGCGACAGCGCCTTGCTGCTGCATGCGGCTTTGGACGCCGCCGGCCTGGCGGCCTTGCGCGCACATCTGGCCGCGGTGCTGCGCGGCCTCGGTGTGGCCGTTGACGCCCTAGCCTGGACGGTGAGCGGCGAACTGCCTCCCTTTGACCCCACCATGAAACGGCGCCGCATCCGGCGACTTGCGACAGCATGAACCCTTCGTCCATGACGTTAGCTTGCCGCCTGCTGCACCTGCTGGTCGGCTGGGGCAGCGTCGGCCTCGTGTATTTTTCCAGCGATGTGCTGCAAGGGCAGGGGATACTCCTGCCGGAAACGGCATTGGATCGCGCCATCCCCTACAGCGACGCGGCCATCTGGCTGTATCTATCCTTCTTCCTCCTGATCCCGTACGCCTACCTGGCGGCTGATGCGGCGCGCGTGCGCTGGCTGGCGCGCGCCATGGCGCTCTCCGCGCTGGCTTGCGGCGTGGTCTTCCTGCTGTATCCGACCACCCTCGCGTATCCGCCCGTGGGTGGCGGCAATGCCTGGAGCACGCAGGCGCTGCGCATGCTGCAGGCGGCGGACTCCGCGCAAAACTGCCTGCCGTCGCTGCATGGCGCCCTGACATTGCTGTGCGTGTGGGCCTTGTGCGACAAACGCCATCTGCTGCGCTCCGCGCTGGCCGTACTGCTGGGTATCAGCATCTGCTACGCCATCATCGCGCTGCGCCGGCACGTGAGCATCGACCTGGCCGCCGGCCTGGGCGTGGGCGTGGCGGGCGGCATGCTGGCGAAAATGCAGGTATTCTGGCTTGCCCGCCGCGCCATTTCCACTGAAACCGCATCATGATGAATCCCTTTGCCCTGTCGTTTTTGATCATGCTGGCCTTTGTGCTGGCCGAACTGCTGATCCTCAAATGGGTGCGCAAGACGCCCGTGCCGTGGAAAGACGTCATTTTCAACCTCAATTCGGGCCATATCCTGATGTGGGTCTTCCGCGGCGTGGAAGTGGCGGCCTTCGCCCTGTTGCTGCGCCATGTGAACCTGCATATCGTCGATCAGTGGCCCGTGGCCGTGCAATGGGTCTTCGCTTTTTTTGCCTGGGACCTGTGCTTTTACTGGATGCACCGGCTGCACCATAAAATACCCCTGCTGTGGGCCGTGCACGTGGTGCACCACCAGGGCGAGCATTTCAACCTGTCGCTGGGCGTGCGCAATTCCTGGTATTCGTCGCTGACGAATTTCCCCTTCATCGCCATCCTGGCCGTGCTGGGCGTGCCGCTGGAAATCTTCCTCGTCGTCTCGTCGCTGCATTACACGGTGCAGTTCTACAACCACAATGCGCTGGTGAACAAGTCCGGCATCCTCGATAAATTCATGGTCACGCCCTCGCACCACCGCGTGCACCACGGCACGGACAAGCGCTACATCAACCGCAATTTCGGCGGCACCCTGCTGCTGTGGGACAGGCTGTTCGGCAGCTTCCAGCCGGAACTCGATGGCGTGGAAATGCGCTATGGCGTGAAGGGCATGACACCCACGCATAACCCCCTGTTGGCCAGTAATGGCAAACTGTTCAAATGGCTGCGCGCGCGCTTTCCCCACTGGCAGTCGCGCGGCACTTTCCACGTGCCCGAGCTGTTCATCGGCAGCGGCGGCGTGATCTTGTTTGGCCTGGTGATTTATTACGTCAACCACGAAGCGGCGTTGGCCGGCGCGCAGCAGGCCATCCTGTTCGCCTTGATTTTTGGCGGCACCCTGGCGCTGGGCGGCCTGTCCGATGCACGGCGCTGGGGCGCCATCGCCTGGGTCGCCATCGCGCTGGCCATGCCGGCCCTGTATCTGGGCTGGTATGCTCCCCGCGATGCGTGGGGCATGGTGTTTTTGGCCGCGCTGCTGGTCCATGGCCTCGATGGCGCGCGCCGCCTGTGGTGGCCGGCTGCGGCGGAGACGCGCGCGTGACGCCTGTGCCTTCCTTGCCCCCGTTGCGCTTCCAGCCCGCGCGCGATTCCGCCTTCCGCCGCGAGCTGCGCGCGCGCGCCGACGCCTACCTGGCGGCCGAAGGAAAACACCGCTTCGGCGACCTGCGCCTGCATGCGAAAGCCGTGTTCCTGGCCGCGCTGACGGCGGGGCTGTATGCGCTGGCGCTGAAGGCCGACAGCACCTGGCCGTTTGTCGCCAGTTATGTCGCCTGCCTGGTCGCGGCCATGGCGCTGGCCATGAATACCCTGCACGACGCGGCCCACAGCGCCGTCTTCCGCCAGGGACGCCTGAACCGCATGCTGATCCGCCTGGTGGGCTTGCCCGTGGGCGTGGACACGAATTTCTGGACCATCCGCCACGTGCACTTCCACCACACGTATGCGAACGTGGAAGGCTATGACCTCGACACGGAACCGAATCCCTTCCTGCGCCAGACGCCGTTCCAACGCTGGTCGCCGCAGTACCGCTATCAATACCTGTACTGGCCCGTGGTGGCGGCCCTGTCGCTGCCGTATTTGAACTGGTATGGCGACTGGCTGGACCGCTTTGGCAAGACACCCGTGGCCGCTCACAGCCGCTTGCAGGGCTGGCGCGGCTGGCTGTCGTTCCTGGGCTGGAAGCTGGGCCATGTGGCGCTGGTGCTGGCGCTGCCCATGTGGGTGCTGCAGCAGCATGGCATCGGCTGGGGCGTGGTGCTGGGCGCGTATTTCGTGGGCCAGATGATCGCCTCGTGCGCGCTGGTGGCGCTGATCCTCGGCACGCACTGGGCCGAAGTGGAATTTTTCCAGCCGTGCGCGGACGGCACCCTGCCGCACGACTGGTATCAGCACACCTTTTATACGGCCTGCGACTGGACGCCGCAACCGCGTGCGCTGCGCTGGCTCGGCTACTGGCTCGGCGGCTTGAACTTGCATCTCACGCATCACCTGTTCCCCACCTGGAATCACCGCCACTACCCGGCACTGGCGCGCATCCTGGCCGAACTGGCCCCGCGCCACGGTCTCGTGTACCGCGAACTCGGTTACGGCCAGCTGCACGCCTCGCAGCAAGCCTTCCTGCGCGCCATGGGCCAGCCACCTGCACGCACCTGACGAATCGCGCTTGACTAGTTTTCTGTTTCGTCTTACATTTCTGTAACGACAGAAATAAGAGAAAACCATGGAATTAAGCCCAACTACTCAGAAGTACATTCTCCACTGGGGCGAGATGGGCACGCGCTGGGGCGTCAACCGCACGGTGGCGCAAATCCACGCGCTGCTGTTCCTGGCCAACGAACCCTTGACGGCGGAAGACATCGCGGCCAGCCTGAACGTGGCCCGCTCGAATGTCAGCAACAGCCTGAAGGAATTGCAAAGCTGGGGCCTGGCGCGCATCACGCACGTGATGGGGGACCGGCGCGACCACTTTGTCGCCCTGCAGGATGTGTGGGAAATCTTCCGTGTCATCATGGAAGAGCGCAAGCGGCGCGAGATCGACCCCACCCTGACGGTGCTGCGCGAATGCGCGATCGAGGGCGAACAGGATGCGGCGATACCGCCGGAGACGCTGGCGCGCATGGGCGAGGTGCTGGCCTTCCTGGAAATGCTCAGTAGCACCTACAGCGACTATAAAAACCTGCCGCCGGCGACCCTGCAGCGCATGCTGTCCATGGGCGGCAAGGTGGCCAAGTTCCTCAGCCCGGAAGACAAGCCGGCGAAATCGAAAAAGCCGGGCAAGTCATGAACGGCCCGTCCGAAGGAGAGCTGTTCAGGAAGGTCATGGGCGAGCAGTGGCTGACCCTGCACCCGGACATCCGCCGCCGCTTCGAGAAAAATCCCGCGCCGGGCCAGCCCCTGTACTACCGGGGCGAGCTCAGTGAACTGACCAGTTCGCGCCTGGGCAAGGTACTGGGCTGGCTGACGCGCCCCTTCATCGACGGCGCGCTGATTCCGTACGATGACGCGGATTTTCCCGTGGATATCGAGGTGTATTCGCGCCCCGGCTGCCCCTTCATCTTCAAGCAGCGCACTTACCGCCTGCATGGCCGCGCGCCGATCCGCTTCACCTCCTACATGGCCGAAAGCGAGCAGGGCGAAGTGCTCGAATACGTGGGCATGGGCCTGGGCATGAAGCTCGTGCTGCACGTCGAGGATGGCAACCTGCATTTCACCAGCGACGGCTATTTTTGGGATCTTTTCGGCTGGCGCCTGCCGCTGCCCGGCGTGCTCACGCCCGGCAAGACCTATCTGTGCCACCGCAACGACACGCCGCAGCAGTTCAATATCCGCATCGAAATTCGCCACGCCCTGTTTGGCACCACGTTTACCCAGGTCGGCGTGTTCCGCGAATCGGCCGCGCCGGAAATTCACAAGGAGACACCATGAATACGCATCTGCTGGCCCTGCAACTGATGGCGGCGCAAGGCTGCCTGGGCGCCTTCGACACCATCTACCACCATGAAATCACGGAAGCGTTGCCGCAAAAGGCCTCGGCGCGCCTGGAGCTGACCATCCACGCCACGCGTGCGCTGATCTACAGCCTGCTGTTCGTCGGCCTGGCGGCCTGGGAATGGCATGGCGCCTGGGCCTGGGTGCTGGTGATCGTGTTTGGCGTGGAAATCGTGCTGACCCTGTGGGACTTCGTCGTGGAAGACCAGACCCGCCTCTTGCCTGCCACGGAGCGCGTCACGCACACGGTGCTGGCGATCAATGCAGGCGCCTTCATCGCGCTGCTGGCCCTGAACAGCAGCGAGTGGGCGAACTTGCCGACGGCCCTCGTGTGGCAGCCGTATGGCTGGCTCAGCGTCTTCCTGGCCCTGTGCGGCGTGGGCGTGGGTTTGTCCGGCCTGCGCGACGCGTATGCGGTCTGGCAGTTGGGCCGGCGCAAGGAGCAGGAAGAAAAAGAGACCGAACATCTGCAGTTTGCCAGTACACCGCAGTCCGTGCTGGTGACGGGGGCCACGGGTTTCATCGGCCAGCAACTGGTCAGCGCCCTGTTGGCCGACGGCCACGCGGTGACGGTGCTGACGCGCCAGCCCAAGCAGGCCGCGTGGACCTTCGACGGCCAGGTGCGCTGCATTCAGTCGCTGGATGAATTATCGGATGCGCAGCGCATCGACATGGTGATCAACCTGGCCGGCGCGCGCATCGTCGGCAAGCGCTGGACGGACGCGCGCAAGGCGGCCTTGCGCCGCAGCCGCGTGGCGCTGACGCAGGAACTGGTGGCGTGGATCGCCCGCGCGCAGCACAAGCCGCGCGTGCTGCTGTCGGCGTCGGCCATCGGCTATTACGGCGTGCAGCCGCAGGGAGACGCGACGGAACTGGCTGAAGACGACGCGCCGCAAGCCATCTTCATGTCGCAGCTGTGCCAGGAATGGGAGGCGGCCGCGCGCCAGGCGCAGCAATATGGCGTGCAGGTGGGCTGCATGCGCTTTGGCCTCGTCTTCGGTCACCAGGGTTCGTTGCCGCAGATGCTGCTGCCGATCCGCTTCGGCGCGGGCGGCCCGCTCGGTAGCGGCAAGCAGTGGGTCTCATGGGTGCATGTGCGCGATGTCATCCGCGGCATGGCCCATCTGGCACGCCGCAGCGAACAGGGCGCGGTGAGCGGCGCGTTTAACTTCTGTGCGCCGGAAGCGATCGAGCAGCGCCGCTTCGCCCAGGTGGCGGGCGCCGTGCTGCACCGTCCCAGCGTCATGCCCACGCCGGCCTTCGTCATGCGCGCCTTGCTGGGCGAGCAGGCCGACTTGCTGGTGGAAGGTCAAAGGGTGGCCCCGCGCCGGATGCTGGCCGACGGTTTTGTTTTCCGCCATCCGCAGCTGGAAGGCGCGCTGCGCAGCCTGTAGCCTGGCGTAGAATGGGGCATTGGATATGCCTTGGAGCACAATCTATGCCCTGCTTCAGCCATACGATAGACAGCCATGTTTACCAGTTCGCCAGCCTGAAGGAGCTGCTGGCCAAGGCCACGCCGCTGCGTTCGGGCGACGTGCTGGCTTGTGTGGCGGCATCGAGCGCGCGCGAGCGGGTGGCGGCGCAGCTGGCGCTGGCCGAGGTGCCCTTATTGACCTTCCTCAATCAGGCGCTGGTGCCGTACGAAGACGATGAAGTCACGCGCCTGATCATCGATAGCCACGAGCGCGCCGCGTTTTCCCCCATCGCGCACCTGTGCGTGGGCGATTTCCGCGACTGGCTGCTGGACGACGCGACGGATACGGCCATGCTGGCGCGTGTCGCCGCCGGCATCACGCCGGAAATGGCGGCCGCCGTCTCAAAAATCATGCGCTTGCAGGACCTGGTGCTGGTGGCTCGCAAGTGCCGGGTCGTCACGGCCTTTCGCAATACCCTGGGCCTGGAAGGGCGGTTGTCCACGCGATTGCAACCGAACCACCCGACGGATGACGCCACGGGCATTGCGGCATCGATGCTCGATGGCCTGCTGCTGGGCAGCGGCGACGCCGTGATCGGCATCAATCCCGCCACCGACAATCTGGCGCAGGTGGTCTCGCTGCTGCACCTGCTCGATGCCGTCATCGACCAGTATCAAATCCCCACCCAGTCCTGCGTGCTCACGCACATCACCAATACCCTGGAAGCGATACGCCGCGGCGCGCCCGTCGACCTGGTGTTCCAGTCGGTGGCGGGCACGCAGGCGGCCAACCGCAGCTTTGGCATCGACTTGTCCCTGCTGGCCGAGGGACAGGCGGCGGCCCTGTCGCTGGGGCGCGGCACGGTAGGCAACAACGTCATGTATTTCGAGACGGGGCAGGGCAGCGCCCTGTCGGCCGGCGCGCATCACGGCATGGACCAGCAAACGTGCGAAGCGCGCGCGTATGCGGTGGCGCGCGCGTATCAACCGCTGCTGGTCAATTCGGTGGTGGGTTTCATCGGCCCCGAGTACCTGTACGACGGCAAGCAGATCATGCGCGCGGGGCTGGAAGACCATTTTTGCGCCAAGCTGCTTGGGCTGCCCATGGGCTGCGACGTGTGCTACACCAACCATGCGGAAGCGGACCAGGACGACATGGACGCCTTGCTGACCATGCTGGGCGTGGCCGGCTGCAATTTCATCATGGGCGTGCCGGGCGCGGACGACATCATGCTGGGCTACCAGAGCACTTCGTTCCACGATGCCCTGTATGCGCGCCGCGTGCTGGGCCTGCGCCCGGCGCCCGAATTCGCGGCCTGGCTGGCGCACATGCAGATCACCGATGCGCAGGGCGTTTTGCACACGGCGCTGGCGCCGGCCTTCCAGGCGGCCCTGCTGCGCCTGGAAGGCTAGGGAGGATACATGGACGGGAAAGCCCCTTGGCAGGCATTGCGCGCGCATACGGCGGCGCGCATCGCGCTCGGGCGCCGTGGCGTGAGCGTGCCAACCAGCGCGCAGCTGGCGTTCCAGCTGGCCCACGCGCAGGCGCGCGACGCCGTGCACCTGGCGCTCGATGGCGAAGCCCTGGCACGCGCCTTGGCCGCGCAAGGGCAGGACTGCGTGCCGCTGCATAGCGCGGCCGCCACGCGCGCCGAGTATCTGCAGCGCCCCGACCTGGGGCGCCGGCTCGACGACGCTTCGCGCGCGCGGCTGGCGGCCGGTGCTACGGGAGTCGACCTGGCGCTGGTGGCGGCCGATGGCCTGTCGGCGCTGGCGCTACAACGCCACGCGGCACCGTTCCTGGCTGCCCTGCGCGCCCGGCTGGCGGCAGAAGCGTGGACGCTGTCGCCGGTGTACGTCGTGGCGCAGGGGAGGGTGGCCATCGGCGACGAGGTGGGGCAATTGCTGCAGGCGAAGGCTGTGCTGGTGCTGATCGGCGAGCGGCCGGGCCTGAGTTCCCCGGACAGCCTGGGCCTGTATCTGACGTGGGCACCCACAGTGGGCTTGCTGGACGAGCGCCGCAACTGCATCTCGAACGTGCGTCCCGAGGGCCTGGCGTATGCGCCGGCCGCGTACCGGCTGCACTACCTGCTGGCGCAGGCATTTACCAGACAGCTGTCGGGCGTGGGCTTGAAGGATGAAACGGTGGAAGAGGGCGCGGCCCTGGCGGGCGCGCGCAACTTTCTGCTGGAGTGATCAGACTTCGCGGATTTCGTCCAGCGGCCAGCGCGGGCGCACATTGAACGAGTAATCGTACTTGGCGGCCTGCGGGTTGATCTGCAGGCGCATGGCGCCGGCAAAGGCGATCATGGCGCCGTTATCGGTACAGAATTCCAGCTCCGGGTAATACACCTTGAAACGTTTCTTGACGGCGGCCGCGTTGAGCGAGGCGCGCAGCTGCGCGTTGGCGCCCACGCCGCCGGCGATCACCAGGCGTTTCAAGCCCGTGTGCTTGAGGGCAGCCACGCATTTGGCCGTCAGCACGTCGACGATGGCGTCGACGAAGCCGCGCGCGATATTCGCCTTGTCCTGCTCGCAGATATTGGCGATGACTTTTTCTTCGTGGTTCTTCACCACCGTCAGCACTGCCGTCTTCAGCCCGGAGAAACTGAAATTGAAATCCTTCGAGTGCAGCATCGGGCGCGGCAGCTTGTAGGCCAGCGGGTCACCGAATTCGGCCAGGCGCGAAATGGCGGGGCCGCCCGGATAACCGAGGCCCAGCAGCTTGGCCGACTTGTCGAACGCTTCGCCGGCCGCATCATCGAGGGTTTCTCCCAGCATGGTGTACTGGCCCACGCCATCGACGCGCATCAGCTGCGTGTGGCCGCCCGACACCAGCAGCGCGATGAAGGGGAATTCCGGCGGCTCGGACGCCAGCAATGGCGACAGCAGATGGCCTTCCAGATGGTGGATGCCCAGCACCGGCTTGTTGATGGCCAGACCCAGGCTGCACGCGACGGAGGAGCCCACCAGCAGCGCGCCGGCCAGTCCCGGACCTTGCGTGTAGGCGATGGCGTCGATCTCGGGCAGGGTGATGCAGGCCTTCGCCAAGGTCTCTTCCAGCAGCGGGATGGCGCGGCGGATATGGTCGCGCGACGCCAGTTCCGGCACTACGCCGCCATATTGCTCGTGCATGGCGACTTGCGAATAGAGGGCGTGCGACAGCAGGCCGCGTTGCGTGTCGTACAAGGCCAGGCCGGTTTCGTCACAGGAGGATTCGACGCCAAGAACAATCATGAAGGTGCTAAATAGGGAGGATTAATCCGCCATTGTAAAGGAAAGCCGGGCAGTCCAGCGTGCGGCCGGCGCACCATTTCGGCGGCAGTGTGCACTTGCGCAGTGCGCCGCAGTGGTGTTTTGCTCCCGATTTCCCCCTTTCTTTGCCTGTCTTGGCACTGGCACCGGTCTTGCTTAGGCAAGCGTGTGCCTTTTTCAAGGAGCTAGCAATGCCGGAACAATGGAAAATGATTTGCCGCCTGAAGGACATGCCGCAGGCGGGCGCGCGCATGGTGCAGCGGGGTCTGGCGTGGCAGGATTTACCGGGCGTGGCGCTGTTTCGTGCGGTAGACGACACCGTGTACGCGCTGCTCGACACGGTGCCTTGCCTGGGCGGCCCGCTGGCGCATGGGGTGCTGATGCAGAAAAACCTGATGGGGCCGAAGAACAGCTGGATCATCGAGCTCGATTCGGGCCGCCTGGTGGCGCCGGTACAGGGCATGGCGCGCCTGTACGCCGTGCGCATCATGGACGGGCGCATCTACCTGGATGTCAATGAACTCAATATCCCGGCCAGCAAGGCCGAACAGGCGCTGGCGGGATCGTTCGCCGTGCTGCCGCATGTGCAGATGGCGTGATATGTCTGGTGGTGGTGTCGGCTTACGCGCTGCGCGCTAAGCCGACCTACGGCCGGCCGGGTAGGTTGGATTAGGCCCACAGGGCCGTAATCCGACAACATTGTTGGCCGTAATATTTTACGCCGGACGATTGAGCAAATGCGCATGCGCATCGCGCAGCATGGTCGCCGTCGTGTCCCAGTCGATGCAGCCGTCGGTGACGGAGCAGCCGTAGGTCAGTTGCGACAGGTCTTGCGGGATCTTCTGGTTGCCGCTGACGATGTTCGATTCGATCATCACGCCTACCAGCGAGCGGTTGCCCTGGCGGATCTGGTTGACCACGTCGGCCATTACCAGTGGCTGCAGTTCCGGCTTTTTATAGCTGTTCGCGTGCGAGCAGTCGACCACCAGGTTGGCCGGCAGCTTGGCCTTGGCCAGCGCCTGTTCGGCGATGGCGATCGAGACCGAATCGTAGTTCGGACGGCCGTCGCCGCCGCGCAGCACGACGTGGCCATACGCGTTGCCGCGCGTGCGCACGATGGCGACATTGCCTTCGGCGTTAATGCCCAGGAAGGAGTGCGGGTGCGCCGACGACAAAATCGCGTTGACGGCGATGCTGATGTCGCCATCGGTGCCGTTCTTGAAGCCGACGGGCGTTGACAGGCCGGACGACATTTCGCGGTGCGTCTGCGATTCCGTGGTGCGCGCGCCGATGGCGGTCCAGGCGATCAGGTCGCCCAGGTATTGTGGCGAGATGGGGTCCAGCGCTTCGGTGGCGGTGGGCATGCCCAGTTCGCACACGTTGAGCAGGAACTGGCGCGCCTTTTCCATGCCTTCGTTGACCTTGAACGAATCGTCCATGTACGGGTCGTTGATATAGCCCTTCCAGCCCGTGGTGGTACGCGGTTTTTCGAAATACACGCGCATCACCAGCAGCATCGTGTCCTTGACTTCCTCTTGCAGCGCTTTCAGGCGGCGCGCGTAATCGAGGCCGGCGACGGGATCGTGGATCGAGCACGGGCCGACGACGACGAACAGGCGCTGGTCCTTGCGGTCGATGATGTTGCGCAGCGCTTCGCGGCCGCGGCTGACGGTGTCGAAGGCGCTCTCCGACAGCGGCAGTTTGGCGTGCAGTTCGGCCGGTGTCGGCATGGGCGCGAAGGAGGTGACGTTGATATTTTCGATGTCTGGCGTATTCATGATTCTGGCTCGGCTTTCGCTATTGCGTTCTTTAAGAGGCAATAGTGTAGCGGAAATGCGGCCTGGCGGCGTGGCTGGCCGCCAAATGGCCGCGGATGAGTTGTTATTGTGGCAGGCTGGCCGCTTCCGCTTGCCCGGCTGTTGCATCTGCGCCAATCCGTGTAAGCTGGCGCCATGACGACTGTTTCCATCCCCCATACCGATGTGGCCGGTGAGCCATTCCCTGCTGCACGTTTCATCAAAGAAATAGGACGCGGCAAGAACGGCGCGCGCAGCATGGCGCGCATGGATGCCCGCGCCCTGTACCGCGCCATGCTTGAAGGCCGCGTGTCGGACCTGGAGCTGGGCGGCATTTTGTTATCGATGCGCATCAAGGGAGAATCCGTTGACGAGATCGCCGGCTTCCTCGACGCTGCCGAAGCCTCGTTCGTCCCGCTGGCCGCGCTGGCCGGCGAGTACGCGCCGATCATCATTCCCAGCTACAACGGCGCGCGCAAGATGGCCAATCTGACGGCCTTGCTGGCGCTGCTGCTGGCGCGCGCGGGCGCCCCCGTGCTCGTGCATGGCGTGACGAGCGACCCGGGCCGCATTACCACGGCCGAAGTACTGGCCGCGCTGGGCGTGCCGGCCTCGGCGGACCATGCGCAAGCCGAGGCCGCCATGGCGCGCGGGGAAGTCGCCTTCCTGCCCATAGCATCACTGGCGCCGCGCCTGGCCTGGATGCTGTCGCTGCGGCGCGTGCTGGGCGTGCGCAATTCCACGCATACCCTGGTGAAGATCATGCAGCCGTTTGCCGGCCCGGCCCTGCGCCTGGTGTCGTACACGCATCCCGAATACCTGGAAATGCTCGGTGAATATTTCCTGACGGCCTCTGATCCCGCGCGCGGCGACGCCTTCCTGATGCGCGGCACGGAAGGCGAGACGGTGGCCAATGCCAACAAGGCGCAGCAGATCGACTGGTTCCATGGCGTGGAGCGCACGGTGCTGGTGGAAAAACAGTTGCTGGTCGAGGAGTTGCCGCATTTGCCGGCCGAGCGCGATGCAGCCACCACAGCCGCCTGGATCGCCGCCGTGCTGCGCGGCGAGGTGCCCGTGCCGCCGTCGATTGCCGAGCAAGTGGAGCAATGCCTGATGGCATCGCGGCAGATTGCAGCACGGCCGCGCTAGCCGCGTCGCCGCAGTTTACAATGGCGTCTTTGTAATCAGCGGTGAGCGGAATTCTTATGGCAAAACAATTTGATGTGGCAGTGATCGGCGCGGGCGCGGCCGGCATGATGTGTGCGGCGGTGGCCGCCCAGCAAGGCAAGCGCGTGGTGTTGATCGATCACGCGGCCAAGCTGGCCGAAAAGATCCGCATCTCGGGTGGTGGACGGTGTAATTTCACCAATATTAACGCCACCCCGCAAAATTTCCTCTCGGAAAATCCGCATTTCTGCAAAAGCGCGCTGTCGCGCTACACGCCGCAGGATTTCCTCGCGCTGGTGAAAAAATACCGCATCGGCTACCACGAGAAGCACAAGGGCCAGCAATTCTGCAATGAATCGGCCGAGCAGATCATCGACATGCTCAAGGACGAGTGCGCCGCTGGCGGCGTGCACTGGCGCATGCCATGCAAGGTAGACAATGTTGTTCAGCAAGCTGATGGTGGCTTCCTGCTGCAGACCGATGGCGGCGACATCGAGACGGCCAGCATCGTCATCGCCACGGGCGGGCTGTCGATTCCGAAGATCGGCGCCACGGATTTTGCCTACCGCATCGCCAAGCAATTCGATCTGATGATGGTCGAGCCGCGCCCGGCCCTGGTGCCGCTGACGTTCGATGCGGCCAGCTGGGCGCCATTCGCGGAACTGTCCGGCATCGCCCTGGAAGTGGATGTGGAAACGGGTAGCCTGAAAGGCCGCAAGGCAACGGGCGCACGTTTCCGTGAAGATTTGCTGTTTACCCATCGCGGCCTGTCCGGTCCGGCGATTTTGCAGATTTCCAGTTACTGGCTGCCAGGCGAGCCCATCGTCATCAATCTGCTGCCGGAAGTGGACGTGGCGCAGACCCTCATCGAAGGCAAGGGCACCCTGAAGAAGCAGTTGGGCAATATCGTCGCGCAATGGCTGCCGCAGCGCCTGGCTGACTGCTTGCTGGCCGTCAACGGCCTGGCGCCGGATGCGCGCATCGCCGACATGCCCGACGCCCAGCTGCGCAAGCTGGGGCAGGCCATCAATGCCTGGTCCATCGTGCCGAACGGCTCCGAAGGCTATCGCAAGGCCGAAGTGACACGGGGCGGCATCGACACGCGCGAACTGTCGCAGCAGACCATGATGGCCAACAAGGTGCCGGGCCTGTATTTCATCGGCGAAGCGGTCGACGTGACGGGCTGGCTGGGCGGCTACAACTTCCAGTGGGCCTGGGCATCGGGTGTGGCGGCAGGTATTGCCTTGCAGTAATACTTGGTTGTTGCGTGGCCGCAGTTTGTGACCGCCGGTGATAATTTTCTTGACTTCAATGCATCGGTATTGAATACTTGGCATGTAAATTGACTTCCGGACATTTTCTGTGTCTGATGGCAATTAAATAAACATTACCCTGGAGTCACCATGAAACGCCTGATTGCCACCGCTGCAGTTGCCTTGCTCAGCACCAGCGCCTTTGCCAGCACGCCCGTGCTGAGCAATGGCGGTTTTGAAAACAATACCGTCGGTGGCGGCTATGTCTATGGCGACGTGGCGCCGGGCTGGAGTTTCACCGGTGGCGCCGGCGTGTCGGCCAGCTACACGGCCTGGAATGGCGTGGCGCAGGAAGGCAACGCCTTTGCCTTCCTGCAAAATACGGCATCGATCTCGCAAAGCTTCGTTAGCGCGGGCGCGGCCAATTACACCTTCGCCTTCAATCTGGCGCTGCGCCCTAGTTACGACCAGGGCCAGTCCGTGACGGTCAGCCTGGACGGCACGCAGCTGGGCCAGTATGGCGTGAGCAGCACGGGCTGGACCAGCTTCAATGTGAACGCGCTCAACATCGGTGCAGGCAACCATACCCTGAGCTTTGCCGGTACCAATCCGGGCAATGCCCGCGATACCTCGGCCTTCCTGGACGGCGTCAGCATGAATGTTAGCGCCGTGCCGGAACCGGGCACCTATGCCATGTTGCTGGCCGGCCTGGGTTTGCTGGGCTTCATGGCGCGCCGCCGCAAGAGCGCTGTTTAAGTAATGCCGGCTGCCCGATGCGTGGTTTACGCCACATCCGGGCAGTAATCGCAGGCTGCATGCCGCACGCGAGTGGGGAAGGGACTTCCCTTTTCGAATAAAAGCTGCTACTATCTATCTCTTCCTATACACCACCTCAACGGTTTGAATTTTACATGACCACTATTCGCCTTAAAGAAAACGAGCCGTTCGAAGTCGCAATGCGTCGCTTCAAACGCACCATCGAAAAAACTGGTCTGCTGACCGAATTGCGTGCTCGCGAATTCTACGAAAAACCAACAGCTGAGCGCAAGCGCAAGCTGGCAGCTGCTGTCAAGCGTCATTACAAACGCATCCGCAGCCAACAACTGCCGAAAAAATTATTCTAAGACTGTCCAGTCAGAACCAACCCGGGTAGTACGGCGCATTGTTCGCCACGGGTTTTGTTTTGATTCGCCTGAGGCTCTGCTTCAGATGAGTCGCATACCCGCTCCGGTTCGCCGCAGCGGGTTTTCGCTTTTGTGGCTGCGCGCATCTGTTGCCACCCACTGTTGCCACCCCATTCACCAACGAGGATTGCCATGAGCTTGAAAGAACAAATTACCGAAGACATGAAAAACGCCATGCGCGCCAAGGAAGCGGGCAAGCTGGGCACGATTCGCCTGTTGCTGGCGGAAATCAAGCGCAAGGAAGTCGACGAGCGCATCGAATTGACGGATGCGCAAGTCACGGCCATCGTGGAAAAGATGATCAAGCAGCGCAAGGATTCGATCACCCAGTTCGAAGCGGGCGGCCGTGCCGACCTGGCCGACATCGAAAAAGCCGAACTGGTGCACCTGGCGGGCTACATGCCTGCCGGCCTGTCGGATGAAGAAGTGGCTGCTGAAGTGGCTGCCGCCGTGGCCGCCTCGGGCGCCGCCGGTCCGCAAGACATGGGCAAGGTCATGGCCATCGTCAAGCCGAAGCTGGCGGGTCGCGCCGACATGACGGTGGTGTCCGCCCTGGTCAAGAAAGCCCTGACGCCGGCAGCGTAAGCCAGCGCAAGCATGTCATAGTAGTAATCGGCTGCCGGCCCATGCTGGCAGCCGCTCAATCGCCCACACGTTGACCTGGCTCAACCTCAGGCCGCGTGCGGTAGTATAGTCTGACCTATAACAAGACCCGCCCTAGCCAGTGATACCTCAATCCTTCATTTCCGATTTGCTCAACCGCGTCGATATCGTCGATGTCGTGGGCCGCTATGTGCAACTGAAAAAAGGTGGCGCCAATTTCATGGGCTTGTGCCCGTTCCACAGTGAAAAATCGCCCAGCTTTACCGTCAGCCCCACCAAGCAGTTCTACCACTGCTTCGGCTGTGGCGCGCATGGCACCTCGATCGGCTTCCTGATCGAGTATTCGGGCATGGGCTTTGTCGATGCCGTCAAGGACTTGGCGCAGAACGTGGGCATGGTCGTGCCGGAAGCCGATGACAAGATCCCGCCAGCGCAGCGCGCGCAGATCCAGGCGCAAAGCATGGCCCTGTCCGACGCCATGACGCAGGCCTGCGATTATTACCGGGGGCAATTGCGCCACGCGCCGGAAGCCATCGCCTACCTGAAGAACCGGGGCTTGACGGGCGAAGTGGCCGCTCGCTTCGGCATGGGTTTTGCGCCCGGCGGCTGGGACAATTTACGTTCCGTCTTCCCTGATTACGATGTGACGGCCCTGGCCGAAGCCGGTCTCGTGATCGACAAGGTCGATGAAGAGGGCAATAACCGCAAGCGCTACGACCGTTTCCGCGAGCGCATCATGTTTCCGATCCGCAATACCAAGGGCCAGGTCATCGCCTTTGGCGGGCGCGTGCTCGACCATGGCGAGCCGAAATACCTGAACTCGCCGGAAACCCCCTTGTTTTCCAAGGGTTTCGAACTATATGGGCTGTTCGAGGCGCGCCAGGCCATCCGCGACGCCGGCTATGTGCTGGTGACGGAGGGCTACATGGACGTGGTGGCGCTGGCGCAAATGGGTTTCCCGCAGGCGGTGGCGACCCTGGGCACGGCGTGCACGCCCACCCACGTGCAAAAACTGCTGCGCCAGACCGATAACGTGATTTTCAGCTTCGACGGCGACAAGGCCGGCCGCCGCGCCGCGCGCCGCGCGCTGGAAGCGAGCCTGGCCCACGTGTCGGACAATAAAACCATCAAATTCCTGTTCTTGCCGTCGGAACACGATCCGGATAGCTATATCCGCGAATTCGGCACCGAAGGTTTTGAGCAGCAAGTGCATGAAGCCATGCCGCTGTCGCAATTCTTGCTGAAAGAAGTGTCGGGCGAGCATGATTTGTCGGAACCGGAAGGGCGCGCCCGCGTGCAGTTCGACGCCAAGCCCCTGCTGCAGCTGATGGCGCCGTCGTCCTTGCGCCTGCAGATCGTGCGCGGCCTGGCGCAGCTGACGCAGTCCACCCCGGCCGAAATCGAAGCCCTGTTCGAGCTGGCGAAACCCGTTGCCGTGGCGCGCCGCGCGCCGCCGAAATCGGGCCGCCCCGTGCCTGTCGGTCTGGAACTGAAGATCATGCGCATGCTGGTGGCGCATCCGCCCCTGAGCCTGCGTATCGATGAGGCCGCCCTGACCGCCTTCCAGCACCTGGGGCCGGATGCAGCCCATAGCCTGGGGCAGCTGGTGGCCGTGGGCCAGGCGCTGGGCGAGCATGGCAGTTTCGCCGCGCTGGCGCAGCAATTGAAGGAGCTGGGCAGCGAATACGACGAGATCATCGGCGAGATCGCGGCCGGCACGGAATCCGATTACGACAGCGAATTGTCGTGGCTGGTGAGCACTATCCGCGAGATCAAATTGAATGCTTTGAAGGCGGAATTGCAGCAATTGTTTGCGTCGGGTTTGCCATCCGAGAAAATTGGTGTACGCTACCGCGAAATCACGCAGGAGCAAGGCGAGTTGGAGCGCGAACGCGATGCCGAGTTGGTGAATCGCTAATCTTGCTCTGGGGGTATGGCGCGCACTGGAAAAACATTTTTCGCGTGCTATAATTAAATGCTAAGTATTGTGTGCTTTGGCAAGCTAGTTCTGTTTCGTAAATAGTATTTGTTTTCAGTAAGTTAGGCTCTTGATCGGCGCGGTGGATCGTGTCGGCAGCCAGGGCCAACTGGCGTTTTCGGCGTTGCGGGCAAGGCTCGCAGACGCTGGCAAGCCGCGCCAGGCTCTCGCTCCCAACGCGGTCGATGCAGGAATTTTTGCCGAGGCGGCTGGCAACAGCCGGTGGACAGGAATTGCTGCGCTTCCCGCGGATCGTGGCCGATGAGGTGTAAGTAACGTAACAGTGTCGGATTTGCGTTGTCGGCAGGTTCGAAGATGGTGGTTCCCGCAGGTAGACAGGGAACTGGCAGCAAACTTTATCCTAATCCACCGTAAAGCAAGTCGTTGTGTAATCGAAAGCGCCTGTGCCAATCAAGAAACCCGAATCCAAAGCGGCTGCAAAGCCCACTAAAGTTACCACGAAAGCCGAAAAGGCGCTCGACCGGCCAGAAGCGCGCGTGACCAGCGCGCCCGTGGTCAGCCAGACCACCGACGCCGCCACCCTGGCGGCCATCGATACGTCCGGTTATGTCTTGCCGTCGGTAAAAGTGCCAGGCCGCCGCGGCCGCAAGCCAAAAGAATTCCAGCCCGAAAATGATGAAGTCGCCGCCCTGAACGCCGTCGAGCGGGCCGAACTGAAGGCCGTCGACAAGGCCAAGGCCAAGGACCGCAAGGCAAAAGAGCGCGCGCTGCTGAAAGACGCCTTCTCGTCCGACACGGAAGCGAGCGAGGAAGAACTCGAGCGCCGGCGCCAGAAACTCAAGACCCTGATCAAGTTCGGCAAGGAACGCGGTTTCCTGACCTACGCGGAAATCAACGATCACTTGCCTGAAAACATCGTCGATCCGGAAGCCATCGAAGGCATCATCGGTACCTTCAATGACATGGGCATCGCCGTCTACGAACACGCGCCTGATGCGGAAACCTTGTTGCTGTCCGATAACGTTGCCGTCGTCACTAGCGACGACGAGGCGGAAGCGGCGGCCGAGGCTGCATTGTCGACCGTCGATTCCGATTTTGGCCGCACCACCGACCCGGTGCGCATGTACATGCGTGAAATGGGCTCGGTCGAGCTGCTGACGCGCGAAGGCGAGATCGAGATTGCCAAGCGCATCGAAGATGGCTTGAAAGACATGATCCAGGCCATTTCAGCCTGTCCCGTGACGATCGCCGAGATCATCGCCGCCGCCGACCGCATCGCCAACGAAGAGATCAAGATCGATGAAATCGTCGACGGCCTCGTCGATGAAAGCGAGCCGGTCGCCGCCGCTCCTGTCGTGGCCGCTCCCGTCGAAGAAGACGAGGAAGAAGGCGAAGCGGAAGAAGAGGAAGTCGAAGAAGAGGAAGAGGCGAACGCTTCCGGCGCGGCCGGTTTCTCGGCCGAGCAGCTGGAAACGCTGAAACGCACGGCGCTGGAAAAATTTGCCGTCATTTCGCAGCAGTTCGACAAGATGCGCCGCGCTTTCGAAAAAGAAGGCTATAACTCCAAGCCCTACGCCAAGGCGCAGGAAGCCATTTCGCAAGAGTTGCTGGGCATCCGCTTCACGGCCAAGGTCGTGGAAAAGCTGTGCGACACCCTGCGCGGCCAGGTCGACGAAGTGCGCCATATCGAGAAGCAGATCCTCGACGTGGCCGTGAACCGCTGCGGCATGCCGCGCGCCCACTTCATCAAGGTCTTCCCCGGCAATGAAACCAACCTCGACTGGGTCGATGGCGAAGTCAACGCAGGACACGCGTACAGCGCCATCTTGGGCCGCAACATTCCGACCGTCAAGGAACTGCAGCAACGCCTGATCGACCTGCAGGCGCGGGTTGTGCTACCGCTGCCGGACCTGCGCAACATCAACCGTCAGATGGCGGCCGGTGAAATGAAGGCGCGCAAGGCCAAGCGCGAAATGACGGAGGCCAACTTGCGCCTGGTCATTTCGATCGCCAAGAAATACACGAACCGCGGCCTGCAATTCCTCGACCTGATCCAGGAAGGCAATATCGGCCTGATGAAGGCGGTCGACAAGTTCGAGTACCGCCGCGGCTACAAGTTTTCGACCTATGCGACCTGGTGGATCCGCCAGGCCATCACGCGCTCGATCGCCGACCAGGCGCGCACGATCCGCATTCCCGTGCACATGATCGAGACGATCAACAAGATGAACCGGATCTCGCGCCAGATCCTGCAGGAAACGGGCGCGGAACCCGATCCGGCCACCCTGGCGATCAAGATGGAGATGCCCGAGGACAAGATCCGTAAGATCATGAAAATCGCCAAGGAACCGATCTCGATGGAAACGCCGATCGGCGACGACGACGATTCCCACCTGGGCGACTTCATCGAGGACAACAACACCCTGGCACCGGCCGACGCAGCGCTGCACGCGTCCATGCGGGGCGTGGTCAAGGACGTGCTCGATTCCCTGACGCCACGCGAAGCGAAAGTGCTGCGCATGCGTTTCGGCATCGAGATGTCCACCGACCACACGCTGGAAGAAGTAGGCAAGCAATTTGACGTGACGCGCGAGCGCATCCGCCAGATCGAAGCCAAGGCGCTGCGCAAACTGCGCCACCCATCGCGCTCCGACAAGCTGAAAAGCTTCTTGGAAGGCAACTAGAAGCCAATAGGGCTTGACGTGCGCCCCTGATACCCCTATCCTCGCGTGTCCGTTTCCAAAACGGTCGCGCGAGGCGGGTTTCAATAACGCCGCCACGCCGCAGTCCCCCTTGGGCCTCTAGCTCATGCTTGGTTAGAGCAGCGGACTCATAATCCGTTGGTGCCGTGTTCGACTCACGGGAGGCCCACCAGAATTTGCAGCATCGATTGAAGCCCCGGCGGGTGACTGCCGGGGCTTTTTTCGTGCGCGAGATAATCACCGCAAGGTTTGGTCGTTCGATGGGCTGGTTCTGGCTTCGTCACTAATTTCATCTTATAAGCGGTACGAAGTGCATAGGAGGTGCTCTGCACTTTTCCTGCCGTTCGACCTTGTATTTGCAATTAAGTACGCTACAGGTCATTATCGTTGTTCAATGCGGCTATGGTTGGGCTTGTGTCTGAATGGCGGACCTCGTATATTGAATATGCCGCATCTCCGTCAGATAATGAGGACGTGGTAGCGGCCAGGCAGAGTGATGCTGATCAGACCGAGTGTCCTTGAACACGTGGGTCAGATAGGTACCTTTGCCTGTTTCATTTTACTAGTCCGAACGGTATCTTGGGCCATCGCGATGTTGCGTAAGCCCGTATACGAGGAAGGTCAAAAATGGATACGGCATGCGCGTTGGTTGGTATTGATGTGAGCAAGAAGAAGCTGGATGTTGCCATGCTTGTGAGCGGCAAGATAAAGGCCAAAGTGGTTGAGAACACCGCCGAGGGGCACAAATCATTGCTTGCATGGCTTAGCAAGTCGTCCGTACCGATGTCGTCAATACACGTCTGTATGGAAGCCACTGGAGTCTATTCTGAGCCAGTGGCGCTGGCCTTGCATCAAGAAGGACTCATTGTTAGCGTAGTCAATCCTGCCTGCATTAAGGGTTTTGGCGCCAGTGAAAATATCCGCAATAAAAATGACGCTATCGATGCGGCGCTCATTGCGCGTCATTGCGCAGCGATGCGACCGGCAGCATGGCTGCTGCCACCGCTAGAGCAGCGCCAGTTGCGGGCATGGACGCTGCGTGTGCAGGCACTCAAAGATATACGCCAGCAGGAAGAAAACCGGCTGGAAGCCAATGCTTTCATCGGCATGGAAGATGTCGCGGCACATGTGCATCAGCACATTGCTTGGTTGAGCGCTGAAATTGCGAAGCTGGAGAGTGACATTAACTGTCCAGTCCCGTTTGATCATAAACGCGCTTTACGAATAGCTCCGGCTTCTTTTGCTGCCATTCTTTGAGCGCCTGGATGGGTGTTTTGGCACCGATGGCCCGTTGTGGAATGTGGTGGTTGTAAAGCTTTAAATAGTTGAGCAAGGTCGCCTCCAGATCAGCCCGGTTGTCGAATCGGGTCTGCTGCAACAGTTCGCTGATACGGCCGTTGAATCGTTCGACCATGCCATTCGTTTGCGGATGCCGGGGCGGTGCCAGGCGGTGTTCGATACCCATGGCGGCGCAGACTTTATCGAAGGCGTGCTGGCCGCTGGGCTTCCTGTCCTTTGTTGTGAAGCGGTCGGTGAATTGCGAGCCGTTGTCGGTCAGCAGTTTAATGATCTTGATCGGCGAGGCCAACTTGAGCCGGCGCAGGAAGTCGACGCTGCTTTTGTCTG